>Ga0310344_10000068_pt1 | contig 90421 bp, 57 predicted proteins | sample HC15DNA20200_MG_FD_203801 | JGI IMG/M metagenome (GOLD analysis project Ga0310344, IMG submission 203801) | Marine microbial communities from station ALOHA, North Pacific Subtropical Gyre - HC15-DNA-20-200_MG | ecosystem: Environmental > Aquatic > Marine > Oceanic | place: Pacific Ocean: North... | reverse complement strand
TTCGAGGTGATCCACAACAATCTGGACGCGGCGCTCGAAGCCTCCGGCGTCACCAGTGCAAGCCACGGCACCCTGAACCGCCAGGCGAAGGCGCAGGCCAAGTCCGCCTATCAGGGGATGCTCCAGCGCTTCTTCAATCACCTCATCACCAGCATGCAGACGCCGAGCACCATCGCCAGCATCGAGCGGGACCTCAGCGCGGGCAACGCATCGGTCGTGCAGATCGTCTCAACCGGCGAGGCCATGCAGGAACGTCGCCTGGCCGAGATACCCGCCGACGAGTGGAATGACGTGTCGGTCGACATCACGCCGAGAGACGGCGTTCTGTCCTACCTACAACACAGCTTTCCGATGCAGCTCTATGAGCCGTTCACCGACGGCGAAGGCAATCTCTCGTCCCGGCCGGTCCATGATGAGGAGGGCAATCCCGTCGTCAATCGCGAGGCGGTTCGCCGCCGCGACGCGATGATCGAGCGGCTTGCGGCCTTGCCGCCCGTTCCCGGCGCGCTCGACCAGATCGTCCAGCATTTCGGGGCTGATGCGGTCGCTGAGGTAACGGGGCGTTCGCGCCGCGTCGTCCCGAAGACCCGCGATGACGGCACCGCCCGTTTCGCGGTCGAGAACCGGCCGACGTCGGCCGCGCTCCATGAAACCGACGCCTTCCAAAGCGATCAGAAGCGCATTCTCGTTTTCTCGGAAGCCGGCGGCACGGGCCGATCATATCATGCCGATCTTGGCGCGGTGAACCAGCGCCGACGCATCCATTATCTGCTCGAGGCCGGCTGGAAGGCCGATGCCGCGATCCAGGGCTTCGGACGCACCAACCGCACCAACCAGAAGCAGCCGCCGCTCTTCCGGCCCGTCTCGACCGATGTGAAGGCGCAGAAGCGCTTCATCTCGACCATCGCCCGGCGACTCGATTCCTTGGGTGCGATCACGCGTGGCCAGCGCCAGACCGGCGGGCAGAACATGTTCCGGCCCGAAGATAATCTCGAAAGCTGGTATGCGCGTGATGCGCTACGCCAGCTCTATGTCCTGCTCGCACGCGGCAAGGTCGAAGGCTGTTCGCTCGCCCGCTTCGAAGCGGCAACCGGCCTGTCGCTGCTCGACAGCGACGGCGGGCTCAAGGATGAGCTGCCCGGCATCAACATCTTCCTGAACCGGATGCTGGCGCTGACGGTCGCCATGCAGAACCTCTTGTTCGAGGCGTTCGAAGGGCTGCTTACCGCCCGGATCGAGCAGGCGCAGGCATCGGGAAGCTATGAGGTGGGGCTCGAGACCCTGATCGCCGAGAGCTTCCGCATCACCGGCCGCGCGCCGATCTACACCCATCCGGGCACCGGCGCGCAGACCGCGCTCATCACCATCGAACGCAAGGATCGGCTGAAACCTCTCGCGCTTGCCGATGCTCTGGCCATGGTCGATGATCGCGGGGCCAAGCTGCTGGTCAATGCCCAGACCGGGCTCGGCGCGGTCCAGCGCCGGGCGCGCAGCGTCACCGATGATGACGGCGCGATCCATCCCCGCGTGCGGCTGATCTCGCCACTGATGGATATGGTCGTTGCCGCCGATAAGCTGGCGGTGAACCATTGGGAAGAGGTCGACAGGGGGACGTTCAGCACCGCCTGGGCCGCCGAACTCGCCCGACTGCCGGATCACCAGGTCTCGACACTGCACATGGTGTCGGGCCTATTGCTGCCGATCTGGAAACTGCTCCCGAACGAATCGACCCGCGTTTACCGCCTTCAGACCGATGACGGCGAGCGTGTGATCGGCCGCCGCGTCTCTCCGGCGTGGGCAGCGAGCGTCACCAACGATGACGGCCCGGTCAAACTCTCAGGCGAAGAAGCCCTCGCGATGCTGATCTCGGGCGAAGCCTCGCTGTTCCTGGCGGGCAGCCAGAAACTCCAGCGTGTCCGCTCGATGAACGACTGGCGGATCGAACTCACCGGCTTCAACGATCTCGGCGTCGAGCGCCTCAAGGCCATGGGCTTGATCTCCGAGATCGTCTCGTGGAAGCTGAAGCTCTACGTGCCGACAGGGGCTGTCGGCGTCGACGTGTTGGGCCGTCTGCTCGATCGTTTTCCGGTCGAACGGATCTCGGCGCGTCAGGCCGCCTGAGGAGCCCCACGATGCCCGCCACGGATACCATCAGCCCCGCCAGCCAGATCGCCGCGGCCTTGGCCGACCATGCCGAGGCGGTCTGCCGCTGTTACTTGTCCAAGGGACGCAAGGAGGGCCGGTACTGGCTGGTGGGCGACGTCCACAACACACCCGGGCGCAGCCTCTATGTCCGTCTCTCCGCGTCGCCCGACGGGCGCGGAGCGGCCGGCAAATGGACCGATGCGCAGTCGGGTGATCATGGCGATATGCTCGACATTATCGCGGCTGCCCGGAATTGCCAGACCATGCGCGAAACGCTCGACGAGGCTCGCCATTTCCTCAGCCTGCCCATGCCGCCGCCGGTCGCGAACGAGCCGTACAGGAAAAGCAAGGCACCGTCCGGCACGCAGCAGGCGGCGCGGCGGCTCTGTGCCGCCTCGAAGCCTGTCGGGAGCAGCCTGGTTCGGACCTATCTTGCGTCACGGCACATCACCGACCTTACCGGCTGCGAGGCGCTGCACTTTCATGCCTCTTGCTGGTATCGGGCATCCGACGAAGATGACCCAGATGTCCGACCCGTATGGCCGGCGATGATCGCGGCGGTCACCGACCTTGATGGCAGCGTCACCGGCGTGCATCGCACCTGGCTCGCGCTCGACGGCTCCGGCAAGGCGCCGGTCGCTTATCCTCGCCGCGCCATGGGCGATCTGCTTGGGCATGGGGTCAGGTTCGGACGACATGGCCCGATCATGATGGCGGGCGAGGGCATCGAAACCATGTTGTCGCTGCGTCAGGTCATGCCTCTGATGCCGGCGATCGCCGGGCTCTCCGCCGCCCATCTTGCCGCCATCCTGTTCCCGGCCGGACTTCGACGTCTCTATGTCGCGCGCGACGATGATCCCGCCGGTGCGGGCGCGTTGAAGACGCTCACCGAGCGCACGATCCCGATGGGTATCGAGGTGGTGCCGCTCGAGCCCAGGCACGGGGACTTTAACGACGACCTGTGCGCGTTCGGGCGTGAGCGTCTCGCGGTGGCGGTGCGGTCCCAGCTTTTCGAAACCGATGCGGCGCGGTTCCTTGGCGGACGGGGATAGGCCGGAAGGCAGGGGCTCAGTCCTGCACGGACCGGATGGTCGCATCCGCATGATCCGGACGATCCCGGCGAGACGCCACGCTCTTGCCTTCGATAGAGGGCGACTGCGGCAAGCGGCCCGGGCCGGCAATGGCTGCGCGACGGCTATTTTCCGCCGGGGCTGAAGCCCCTTTGCAGCGCGAAACAAAATAGCCGCCGCTCCGCCATCCTCCGCTGGGCGCTTCGGCCGCGCCCTGTCGGGCGCGGTGCAAGCCCGCTCCGCCCGCCGCCGGTCGTCGCCACGAAGGCCACGAGAGGCGTGGCTCACAGGATCCGGAGCATGGCGATGACGAGCGACACCGATCACCCCGAACAGGACGAGCCCCAACCCGGCTCCACGGCTTATCTCCTTCAGGAAATGCAACTCTATGGCTATCGCCCCTTCGACGACGAACCCGACCATCGCCCGCTGCCGGACGACCGTATCGCCGGCGGCGCGGTCGCTGAAATGTTCGACGCCTTGGTCTCATGCCTGATCGACACCCGGATCGAACCCGACCTCGAGGATCTCGCCTGGGGCGTCGTCAACGTCTTTCACCGCGCCGGCGAACGGGTCGAACGCGAGCTCGACGACAACGAGCAGGCGCAGAAGCGCATGCAGCGCGAACAGGATGGCAGCGAGGTCAAGTCGGTCGAGCTGGAACGCACGATCGCCGAAGGCATCACCATGATCGAGCGCCGCGACACGATGGAATTCTTCCGCGACGCCGCCGCTGATCAGTTCCGCATCCATCTGCGCAAACCCTGGCTTCCCCGTTCCGGCCCCATGGTCAATCGCAAGGCGCTGACCTCGGCGGTGCTCGACAGCCGCAAGCAGATCGATGGCCGGGCCTATCGCGATGCCCTGGTGCTCAATCCCGACGGCGTGCGGATCGCCTTCACCGGCGGCGCCGACTGCAACGATCATGACCGAATCTATGCCGTGCTCGACAAGGTTCATCAGCAGCTACCGCAGATGATCCTGCTCCACGGCGGCACGCCGACCGGCGCCGAGCGTATCGCTGCCTGCTGGGCACGCGACCGCAACGTGCCGCAAAAGCCCTATCAGCCCGACTGGAACCGCCACAAGAAGGCCGCGCCGTTCAAGCGTAACGATACGATGCTCGAAGCCTGCCCAAAGGGCGTGATCGTCTTCCCCGGTACCGGCATCCAGGACAATCTCGCCGACAAGGCCCGGAAGATGGGCATCCGCATCTGGGACTTTCGCAATCGACCCGGATGACCGGTCGTGCGCGCGGGGCTAATTCGGTCAGTCCAGCGGCGAGTTCGACAACCGCATATACTCACTCTCCGTCACAAAGGCAGAAAACTGCCCTCCTCTAAGATCCTTTTCCACCCCCGTCGGGTATGTCTCGATCCCATGGAGGATCGTGCCGCCGACAATCACATGACCGTCATGGGTAGAGTCCTGGACATCGATGCGGAACGTCAGAACGCCGCTCTGTCCATGATAGACGAAATGCTTGCCGAAATGCGGCAGCTCGGGCGCGAAGTTGCGCTGGATCAGCGGCTCGGGTTCGGGATCGCTCATCGCCACAGCATTTCATAATGGCCGCTCGCTTCAAGAGCGAATGAACGAGAGAGATCAATATCGGGCAATTTTAACGTCGACATGACGAGATAGGTCTATGTCGATGTCGATGCTCGACGATATCCGGCCCGCTCGAAAATATTTCGTCCATGACCTCGTTCGCGAGGCGGGGCTCGACGTCTCCGATTGGTCGAACAGTAAACGCGGCGCGGCCGGTGCGCGGACGAACCCCAAATATTGCTACGAATGGGTATTCGTCGAACCCGGCAATGCGATCGTGCTGAACCTCTGGCATGTGCTACTGAGGCAAGAGGACGGCCTCATCGTCCATCGCGGCAATTTCCGCGAAGATGCCGACGTCCAGTTCGCGCGCGGGCGCGGCAATCCCTGGGGGCGCCGCGCCCGCAAGCTGGATGATGCGCTCCAGCTCGCGCAGCGCGATGGTCTCTCGATACGGGTCATTCTCAATGCCGGCAATCGCCGGGATCGCGATGATCCGGAGGCCAAGGCCTCGCAGGTCTCGGAACGCGAACTCGATCCCGAGCCCTGGACGCTCGCCTCTTATGATGCGGCGACCGGCGCGCACGTGCTTGTGCGCGGCACGGCTTGCCTGTTCGTCGACCAGTTCGCCCTGATTGAGCCGGACGGTTCAGAGGAGGTCCGGCGGCGCGAACAGGCAGGTCTTGTCTATGTCCGCGATCCGCGCATTCGGAACCGTGCCCTGCTGCGCGCTGCGGGACGCTGCGAATATTGTGGCTCGCCCGGCTTTGTTCGAGCCGGTGGCGCGATCTATCTGGAGACGCATCATATTATCCCGCTACACGAAGGCGGCCCGGACGCGGTGGCAAATGTGATCTGCCTTTGCCCCAACCACCACCGGGAGGCGCATTTCGGAGCCGATGCCGTCCGCTTGCGGGAAGCATTCCGGAAGCGCCTGTCTTCGAGGACCGTGCCTGCTTGATCCGGCCGGGGTGTGGATCGCAAATTCGCCTCGGGGCGGGAAACACGGGATCACGCGGGATTTACGCAGATAGCCGAACGCGACGGCCGCCCCTGACGTTTCATGAGGAAAGCGGTGGCCAGGACAGCCGCATCCCTCCAACTGCTGGAGACCGACCCCTCATTTGTCGCCTGCATACGATCCTCGGCATGCCTCGTGCCGTCAACCCCGCAAGGGGGTTCCCTTCCGCTTACGCTCCAGTGACGTCGGCAGACCGGGCTCTCCTTTGGGCGCCATCGGGGATGGTCCCCGAGCAACCGAAGGAGTTTTGACCATGGCCACTATCGCAAACCTCACCGTGAAGTCCGACGGCAGTCTCGAAGGCACGCTCGCGACGCTCAACGTCACCGCGCCGATCGCGATCATTCCCAACGCCCGCAAGGCGAAGGACAGCGAACCGGACTTCCGGATCATCAGCCGCAAGAACGGCTTCGAGCTGGGCGCCGGCTGGAACCGCTTCTCGCAGACCACGGGCGCCGAATATGTTTCGGTCTCGCTGTCTGCGCCGGAATTCGGCACCATCTACGGCAATGTCGCCAACGCGCCCGGCGATGACCCTTCGAAGAAGGTCATCATCTGGAACCCGCCGGCCTGACACGCCGCCGCCGGCCCCGCCCCCCAGGCGGGGCCGGTATCTTCTTTCCCAGATAAGAAAGGACGCTCCGGATGAGCCGTCACGCTGTTACCGTTCGGTCGGCCACACGGACCGACGACAATGCCGTCATCGGCTACGACCCGCCGATGCGAACCTACTTCCTCCAGGCGTTCGAGGACGAAGAACGCGACGAACCCGGCCTCTGGTTAGGGATACGCTTCGATGAATATCCCAGCCTCGCCGCGCTGATCGCGGCGGCCGAGCGGCAAGGCTATGCGCTCGAAGATCTCGCCGAATGCGATATAGCCGACATGGCGCGCGAGGCGGCCCTGCCGGCACGGCAATCACTCGCCGAACGAGCGGGCTGGCCGATCCGCTGATCTGAAACTTGCGGGGACAGGTCGATACCTGTCCCCGCTTCGCCATGCTCAACCGTTCAGCTTGTCCTTCAAGGCCTTGGCAGGCGTGAAGGTCAGCTTCTTTGATGCGGCGATCTGGATCGTCTCGCCGGTCGACGGATTGCGTCCCTCGCGGGCCGGGCTGTCCTTGATCTTGAATTTGCCGAAGCCGTTCAACGATATTTCCTGGCCCTTGGCGGCCGCCTCCGCGATCGCCGTCAGAACGCCATCGACCAGCTTACGAGCATCGGCCTTGGTGGTGCCGCTCGTGGCGGCAATGGCATCGGCAAGATCATTATTGTTCACGAATATCACTCCACTTCCCAATCCTGTCCGCGCAGAGGCGACTCGCATCGTCCAACGCAGCCGGTCACCGTAGGCAGACATCGCCTCCCGGTCATCTCTCTTCCATTTGCAGTGTTCGGGCCTTTCTGCGGCCGCGACTGTCACAGCAGACTTCATCGCGGCATCGAACCTCGCCCACGACCAATGTCACCATCAGGCAATCGAGGTTCCAGACAAGCGACTGATCGGTAGGGGCGGCGGAGCAAAGCGCGGGATCGGGCCATCCCCACTCGCAAGGCGCTGATCCCTGTGGCCGAAGCCTGAGCCTCCTTCAATCAACCCGTAAAGGGTCCACTACGCTGGCGCGTGCGGCCGCTTGGGACAAGTCCCGGCGCGGTGATTGCGGCCAGGCCCCGGCCGCCGGGGCCCCTGTCGAGCGGGGATGGCCCCGCTCCCGGACAGGAGTTTTCATCATGCCGCTCAACACCGCTCAATCGCTCGCCTGGAGCCTTGCAAGGACGCTGATGACCCTCATCGTCCTCGTCAGAACCGACAAGGGCTATGTGGTCATGCCGAGCCAGGAATATGACGGCAATCCCGACCAGGTGGTCCGGGAATATGATCCGTGGGGATGACCGCTTGCCCATCGGCGGGCTTTCAGCCCTCTGCGCGTTTCCGCTTTTTCACGGGCCGCCTTATGCTATGCTCTCCCGGCAGATCGCGCTGTGGAGGTGGTGGCGGGCGCGTCCGATATCCATGTTGCTATGGAGGACGCCGATGACCATCCTGCTCCTATTTGGCCTGTTCGCCGCACTCTACGTCCTTTGGCTGCTAATCGGCCTCGCCGTGCACGCCCTCCCGCTTTATGCCGGCCTTGCAACGGGTTTCTGGCTTCACGCGCACGGCCAAGGTCTGCCGGCCTCGATCCTCGGCGCGATCCTCGTCGGCGCGGCGACGCTCGCGATCGGGCGCATCCTGTTCGACACGGTACGCTCGCCGCTGCTGCGCCTCGCCATCGCCGCGCTCTTCGTCATCCCCGCCGCCTTCGCGGGCTATCACGCGATCTACGGCATCGCCGGGATGGCGCTGGGCTCCGGCGTCACCCTGACGATGCTCAGCTTCATTGGTGCGATGGCGATCGCCGCCAAGGCATGGACCGAGATTACATCAGCACCAGTGCGTCAGGTTCTGCTGACGGGACCAACCCAGACAGGGTGTTCCGACTGATCCTCCCTTGGCGGTCAGGCTGAATGTCGGTACGAGCACGGTGATCGTCCGACTGCCGCTCGGGCTCGGCCAGCCTCGACGCGGCGGCTCCGGGCCTCGACCAACACGCCGATCCTCACGGGCCATTGTAGCGGGCGGCAGGACTGTCGCACCCGATCCACCACCCGCGGCACTCTTCGCTATTCTCCGCGAAGATCACGATCGCCCACCCAAGCGCGTTCCGGACCTCATAGCTAAGCTTTCCGGTTCGCTGCCGAGCCCCGCGACCTCTCAATAGCGCGCATTTGCCAGCAGGCCGCTCCGCTCGCCGGCCTGGCCGCAACGGCGGTCCTGGAACTTTCTTCCCCCGGCGTGCCGCCGTTCCTCGCGCACCAAGAAAGTCCCATGCCCGCCGTCCTTCGCTGTCGCTGCGGGCCTGACGGCTGCGGCGTCCGGCACCTGCTGTCCGGTCATGCGCATCGAGGTCGCAAGGGCGCGGCCCGAGACGCAAGAAAGGACTGTAACATGAGCAAGATTGGCAGCTTCAAGAAGGTCTCCGGCGAACTTCGCGGCGAGATCATCACCCTCTCGGTCCAGGCCAAGTCGGTACGGATCGTCCCGGTGGACAGCAACGGCGCAAACGCTCCCAGCCACCGCGTGATGGTCGGCGAGGCAGACGTGGGCGCCGCCTGGAGCAAGCGCACCAGCGATGACCGCGGCTTCCTCTCAGTCAAGCTCGACGATCCGAGCTTCGTCGCACCGATCTTCGCCCAGCTCTACGACAACGGGGATGGCGGCTTTGACCTTGTCTGGAGTCGGCCTTCGCGCCGCAACAACGACTGACGCGCCACCGACCCGCCTCGCGCTCCACGCCTGGCGGGTCTCCCCATTTCGGGGGATAAGCCCCTCAAGAAGTTGGAATATCCCCGACGCACAACAGTCCGCAGGATGCCGGCCCACCTAAAAGGGGCGGCGATGTCCGACGAACGCAGGGGAAGAAGCTCGGCGCGGCGCAATCTGGATTTTGCCGGATTTGCACAGGAGTTCCTGCGCCGCAACCCTGATTACCGGCGAGACTTTCTCGCGCTGTCAGCAAACGCGCCCTCGGCAGCGCCAGCGACCGAAGCGGAGGTGATGGCCCGTCGTTGGGGCCTCTGCTTTCCCGTTCGCGCCGGACGCTTCGCCCCCTAGCGATCCGGCGCTCTGGTCGCCGTTCCTATCGCCCGTAACCGTCATCCTCGACGCTGCGCCGCCCGGCTTCGCCGGCGCGACGCCGTTCGACATTACCGGCTGGCCCATCATTCTCGCCGATCGCGCGCTGTCGGATGGGCGCCACCTCGTGTTGGGCGACGTCGATGGTCCGCATCATCTCTGGCTTCGCGACACTCTTCCCGGGCAACCGCTGGCCTTTGTGATCGTGCGCGACGCAGCCATCGAAACCCGCCGGAGCGCCGCCTCGCGGCTCGACCGGCGCCTGGCCGGCGCACCGCCATCGCGCAAGCTGCGCGGTTTCCGACCCACCGCGTTCCAGCGCCAGCGTCTCAACCTCCTGCTTGATATCCTCGACGCGCTCGAAGGCGCGCATCGCGCGCCGACCTCGCACGAGATCGCCCGCCGCCTGGTCTATCCCGGCATGACGCTCGGGCGCGGCATGGAGTGGAAATCCTCGACCGAGCGCCGTCGCACCCAACGCCTGATCGGCGAGGCGCTCGCGCTCATGCACCGCGGATATCGAAACCTGCTCCGCGGAACGCTCGGGGGGGCGACAAAAACCAGCGCGCCAAAATAGCCGCTCCGGGGCGCCGGTTGTTCTCCGCCACGGTCCTCCCAATGGCTCTGCAAAAGCCGGGGCCGGCACCGTCAAGCAAGGAGGACGATCGTGCAGCCTGACCTATCCGCCGTGCGCCCGCGCTATCTCAAGACACCCGACGCTGCGACCCACCTCGGACTCAGCCCGCGGACACTCGAAAAGCACCGCTGCTACGGCACTGGCCCGGTCTATCGCCGGCTCGGCGGTCGAATCGTCTACGCGATCGATGACCTCGACGCCTGGGCAACGCGGGGCACGCGCAAATCGACGTCCGATCCGGGCATCGGCGTCGTCTATCCGGCCCGGCGCCGCCCTACCGAAGACTGAGCGCCCCCCGTGCGAAACACTTCCTTGCGCATCGGCGAGCGCGCGCAGCTCGACCTGTTCAGGTCAGTGCCCGGCGACATCGCGCCGCGCGATGCGCAGGATCTGATGACGTGGCCCTTCTTCAGCCTCGCAAAGTCGCGGCGCATCGCGCCAATCGACTTCCGCATGGGCGAAACATGGATCTCGGTAGAGGCCGTGCCTGAGCATGGCATGGCCACCATCTGGGATGCCGACGTCCTCATATGGGCGGCGAGCCAGCTCATCCAGGCACGCGACGCCGGCCGGCCGACCTCACGGCTGATGGCGACTACGCCACACGAAATTCTCGCTTTCACCGAGCGCGGCACCGGCAAGGCGAGCTATGATCGCCTTAAGGCGGCGCTCGACCGGCTGCAGTCGACCACGGTCGCCACGTCGATTCGTCAGCAGCATCAGCGCCGTCGCCACCGCTTTTCCTGGATCAACGAATGGCGCGAACTCGCCGACCATAACGGCCGCGCATTCGGCATCGAGTTGATCTTGCCCGACTGGTTCTATGCCGGCGTCCTCGATCGCGCGCTCGTGCTGACGATCGACCGCGCCTACTTCGCGTTGACCGGCGGACTGGAGCGCTGGCTCTATCGCCTCGTTCGCAAGCACGGCGGCCGCCAGTCAGGCGGCTGGAGCTTCGATGTCGAGCACCTCCATCTCAAGTCCGGCGTGCTGTCGCCGTATCGGCGGTTCGCGTTCGAGCTGCGCGGCATCGTCCAGCGTCAGCCGCTTCCCGGTTATGCGCTCAGCATCGAGCACCAGCTCGGCCGCGAGCGGCTGATCTTCGCGCCATTGCCGGCTGATTCGTTCGACCGTGCGATGCGCCGCGTGCGTCTTGCGTCTGTGGATAACCGGCGATGAGACACGGACTATCGGGAACAGCCGGGTTCGGACCATCGGGAACGCGATGTTCGGACTATCGGGAACGCGGGGGCCGTGTAACCTCAAGAAAACGCTCGGCGAATCCTGCTCTCTCTAACTGTCCTAATAGAGAAGAATCCTTCGGATTCTTGCTAACGGATGGTGCGTCTGTGGACAGCGCCGCTCGGCTGCTCGACGCGCGGAGGTCGCGATGAGCGTGCTCATTGGTGACTGCCGCGCTGTCATGCCGGCGCATGCGCCGTTCGACATGATCCTTGCCGATCCGCCCTATGGCGACACGTCGCTGGGATGGGATCGCCGCGTCGAAGGATGGCTCGCGCTGGCACGCCAGGCGCTCGCGCCGACCGGCTCGATCTGGCTATTCGGTTCTCTGCGGAGCTTTCTCGGTATCGCCGGCGACATTCGCGCGGCGGGTTTGCGCTACGCCCAGGAAATCGTCTGGGAGAAGCAGAACGGTAGCGCGTTCCACGCCGATCGGTTCAAGCGCGTCCACGAACTGATTGTTCAACTCTACCGCACCGATGCGCGCTGGGACGATGTCTATAACGACGTTCAGACCACGCCCGATGCCACCGCGCGCACCGTTAGACGCAAACGCCGCCCGCCGCATACCGGCCATATCGAACGGGGGCATTATGCCAGCGAGGATGGCGGGCCGCGGCTGATGCGCTCAGTCATCTACGCGCCGAATTGTCATGGCCGAGCGACCCACCCGACCGAAAAGCCGGTCGGTATTCTCGAAATCCTGATCCGCACCAGTTGCCCGCCTGACGGCCTGGTCGGCGATTGGTTCGCGGGTTCAGGTGCTGCGGGCGAAGCCGCCCGCGCGACCGGAAGGCGCTATCTTGGGTGCGAGATCGACGCCGATATGGCCGCGCGCGCCGACGCCCGCATCGCGGCCGTCCTGCCGTTCGGCGGGGTGCCTCTCGCATCGGACCCTCATTTTGGAGACCTACCATGAAGCAGCCGCCGCCCGGCGAGCGCGTGAGCACTGGCGTCGTTCCACCGCTCCGCGACGCCATGACCGACGTCGAACTGATCTGGATCGAGAAGCGTCTTGAGCATTGGATCCGCTTCGGGCGGATAGCCGCCGAACGAATCGTCAGCCGTCGAACCCGCGTCGTCTCGTTCCGCGCCAATGCGGTGTTCTCGTTCGTTCGCTGGGCTTCGAACGACTATGGCACGGTCCATTCACGGATCGACGTTCTGCGCGCCGTTGGCGCGCAAGAGGGCTATACGACGGTGCCGTTCGTGCGGCCGGGCGGCGAACTCCTGCTTTCGATCCAGGGCTGGCCGAAGGTCCGCGCCGTGCTCGCCGCGATCGACGCGGTGGAAGCCGCCGGCGTCGATCCGTGCGACGCCTCGCCTGATCACTGGCGCCATATCCAGAACCGTCTCTCCGCAGGCGAGCGGCCGAGACTCTATACCGCCCAACGCCATGCGGCATGGCTCAAGCGCAAGGCGATCGAGTCATGAGCCGGCTCGGTTATGTGCTGGTGACGCTGCTCGTCGCCGAACTTTTCACGACGCTGTTCGTCGGCGTCGCGTTGCTCGCGCCGCGTCCCCGGCTCATCTGGAACGCGAGCGCCAGCGCGCCGATCGGCCTCTATCGCCTGACGGCCACAGCGCATCCCGCTACCGGCGACCTGGTTGCGATCAAGTTGCCCCACGCGCTCGCGCGCTACATGGCGGACCGCAATTATCTCGCGATCGGCGTGCCGCTATTGAAGCATGTCGCGGCACGCCCCGGCGCGCGCGTTTGCCGCACCGGCCCGCGCGTGACCGTTGACGGCCGATTGACGGCGACGGCCTTGCCTCGCGACAGCCATGGCCGGCCGCTGCCGGTCTGGCATGGCTGTCACATCGTCGGCGGCGACCAGCTCTTCCTGCTGAACGACACGCCGGACAGCATGGACGCCCGATATTTCGGCCCGATCCCGGCCGCCGGCCTGCTCGGTCGCGCGACGCCGGTCCTCACCCGCGATGCTCCCGACAAGCCACTACACTGGCGCGGCCTTGGCGGCAGCGCGGCTTCCACCCCCAGCAAAGGACATTGATCATGCAGATTGGCCGCTTTCACCGTGTCGGCGACGTCTATGTCGGCCGGCTCCAGACCGCGCTTCTCGACGTGCCGCTCCGGCTTGTTCCCATCGCCGAACGTGCAAGCGACAAAGCCCCTGACTGGCGTGTTCATCTTGATGGCGACGAACCGGCGCTGGAGGTCGGTTCGGGCTGGACACACCCGCGCGAGGGCGGCGGCAGCTTCATCACCGTGCAGATCGACTGCCCGAGCCTTGCCCAACCACTGCGCGCGAATCTGCTCCCGTCTCGCGACGGGGAGGATCAGTATCTTCTGCTCTGGTCACGCGTGCCGCGCCGCGCGCGGGAGCAGTGAGCGATGACTCCGGTACGCGGGCGTCGGCGTGCGTGCTTGCTCCGCTCGATGCTGCCGATGCTCCTTGCCTGCGCCGCTACTGCGTTTGTCCCGGCAGGAGTCATGGCAAGGACCGGACCATCGGCAGCCGCAGACGCGCCGTCCTACGTCGCCATCGTTGCCGAAGCGGCGCGGCGCTTCGGCCTATCCGAAGCCTCGATCTGGGCGGTGATGCGCGCCGAAAGCGGCGGCAACCCGCGCGCGATCTCCGCAGCCGGTGCGATGGGTCTGATGCAGCTTATGCCGGCGACCTGGCGCAGCCTCACGGCGCGCTATGGTCTCGCTGCAGACCCCTTCGATGTCCATGCGAACATCCTGGCCGGCGCGGCCTATCTTCGCGAGATGCTCGATCGCTACGGCGATCTGCCGACCGCGCTGGCCGCCTATAACGCGGGACCGGGCCGCGTCGACCAATGGCGGTCGGGGACGAAAACGCTTCCGGCGGAAACGCTTTCCTACGTCGCGCGCATCACCCCATCGCTGGGCGCATCGGACACCGCATCGCTCGCTGCATCGACCGTACGCGCTCTTCCGATCGCCCCTACTTGGCGCACCTCCGTCATCTTCGTTGCGCGCAACGACCGGACTTCCGTCTCTGCAGCGCCCTCCTTCGGCGCCCAACCTGGCAGCGGCGAAACCGCGCCCCCGTCCAGCGCTCGCACCCCCTCCATCCCTTCAGCAGGCTCCCTCTTCATCCCGCTTTCCGGTCGGAGCGAACAATGAACGTCCACAGCGTCTTTTCGCGCGAGATGGGACGTGGCGGCGTAGTGCAGCATAGGGAGCAGGCGATTGATTCCGAAGGCAAAAATCGATGGCGAGATAAAAGGCGCGCCAGCCTGTGGGGCGCATGTGGTTGTGAGATAAAGGTTTTTTCGTCTGGCTCGCGGGAAGGCCGTCTGGCACGATTTTCACTTTATCCCGTCTTTTCAATGCGTCGCCGTCTGGCATCGGCCATGGGAGGCCGGCGGTGACCTCCGACGACAACGATTTCACGATCCGGCCGGGAAGGAGCGGGGATGCCGGACAGGCATCCGGGCGTCGGGCGCAAAGCCTCGCCGCACAGGTGCGGCGGGCCGCGGCCAGGGCAGGTCACGCCCGGCGAGGACCGTCGAGAGGCCGAGGCACCGGCAGTCGAGGACGCGGCCGCATTGCCCGGCTGCGCACGACGGGCAGCGTCACCAACCGTCGCGTCGTCATCAAGGCACGGGTCGTTCGTCACACGGGCGCACGGTTTCGCGCAGCACCGCTCGCCCGGCATGTCGCCTATCTGAAGCGCGATGGCGTCACACGCGACGGGCGCGATGCCGACCTGTTCGACGTGCGCTCGGACCATGCCGATGGCGATAGCTTTGCCGGACGCTGCGAGGATGACCGGCACCATTTCCGCTTCATCGTCAGCCCCGAGGATGCCGGCGACCTCGCCGACCTCAGGACCTTCACCCGCGAGCTGATGGCCGATGTCGCGCGTGATCTCGGCACCGAGCTTGATTGGGTCGCCGTCGATCACTGGAACACCGACAACCCCCATGTCCATGTCCTCGTGCGCGGTGTCGCCAGCGACGGATCGGACCTTGTTATCGACCGCGACTATATCCGGGAAGGCATGCGTGCCCGCGCCGAGGAGCGGGCCACGATCGAGCTGGGGCCGCGCAACGAGCGGGATATCCATCAGGCAATCGAACGGGAGGTTGAGGCCGAACGCTGGACCAGCCTGGATCGATCTCTCCAGCGCCTCGCCGACGAACTGACGGGCACCATCGACCTCCGTCCCGATACCGGCGACGATCCCCAAATGCGCCGGCTGCTGGTCGGGCGGGCCGCCAAGCTCGAGAGGCTCGGACTGGCCGATCAACAAGGGCCGGGGGTATGGGCGATCCGACCGGACGCCGAGCAGGTCCTACGTGACCTTTCGATCCGCACCGACATCATCAAGACCATGCACCGCGCCATGGCGGGCGAAGGCCGCGCGCCGGATCCTGGCGCGTTCGCGCTCCATCGCGATGCGCCCCCCGAACCGATCATCGGGCGGCTGGTTGAGCGCGGTCTGCACGATGAACTCGCCGGCACCGCCTATGCCGTGATCGACGGTGCCGACGGCCGACTGCATCACCTGACCTTCGACGATATCGACATGACCGGCGACGCCCGGCCAGGCGCCATCGTCGAACTCCGGTCGTGGCAGGACGCGCGCGGGCGTCATCGTCTCTCGCTGGCGACACGGTCGGATCTGCCATTGACCGCACAGGTCGAGGCACAGGGCGCAACCTGGCTCGATCGCCAGTTGATCGCGCGCGATCCGGTCGCGATCGACAACGGGTTCGGGATCGAGATCCGCGACGCGATGGAGGCCCGATCGCGACATCTCGAAGGCGCTGGCCTCGCGCGCCGGCAAGGACAGGGCTTCCTGTTCGCCCGCGACCTGATCGACACCCTCAGGACGCGGGAACTTGAGGCCGCGACCGAAGCGATCGCCGCCCGCACCGGCCTTGCGCACCGTCCGTCCGCAGCCGGCGACTATGTGAGCGGCATCTATCGCGAGCGCGTGACGCTCTCGTCCGGCCGCTTCGCCATGATCGACGATGGCTTGGGCTTCCAGCTCGTGCCCTGGCGACCGGCGCTCGATTCGCATCTTGGCCAACACATCGCCGGCACCATGGGACCCGGCGGCGGCATCGACTGGTCGCTCGGCCGCGGCAGGGGGCTTGGCCTGTGACGCCCACCCATCAATCCGAACCGGAGATCACCGCATGAACGCTACCAAGATACTCTGGGGCCAGGTCCTGACCGTCATCACGATCGTGCTCGGCACGGTCTGGGGCGCCACCCAATGGACCGCCCACGCGCTTGCCTACCAGCCCGAACTCGGGCCGCCCTGGTTCGTGCTTGCCGGCATCCCCGTTTATCCGCCACCCGCCTTCTTCTGGTGGTGGTTCGCCTATGACGCCTATGCGCCGAAGATCTTCGTGCGCGGGGCGTTCATCGCCGCCTCGGGCGGCATCCTTGCGATCATCGTGGCGATCGCCATGTCGGTGTGGCGCGCCCGCGAGGCGAAGAAGGCCGAGACCTATGGCTCGGCACGATGGGCAACAGCGGCCGAGGCTAATCGTGCCGGACTGCTTGGCGATCGCGGAGCGGTGCTGGGTCTTCTAGGACCACATTACCTCCGTCACGACGGGCCCGAGCATGTGCTGTGCTTCGCGCCGACGCGATCGGGCAAGGGTGTGGGGCTCGTCGTGCCCACGTTGCTCGCTTGGCCGGAAAGCTGCATCGTCCATGACATCAAGGGGGAGAATTGGCAGCTCACCGCCGGCTTCCGTGCTCGCCACGGCAGGGTGCTGCTGTTCGATCCGACCAATCCGGCGTCGGCGGCCTACAACCCGCTGCTCGAGGTCCGGCGCGGCGAGTGGGAGGTGCGCGACGTGCAGAACGTCGCCGACGTATTGGTCGACCCGGAAGGCAGCCTCGAGAAGCGTAACCACTGGGAGAAAACCAGCCACGCATTGTTGGTCGGTGCGATTCTCCATGTCCTTTACGCCGAGGCCGACAAGACGTTGGCCGGGGTCGCTTCCTTCCTTTCCGATCCCCGGCGGCCGATCGAGACGACGTTGCGCGCCATGATGACCACACCGCATCTGGGCGAAGCCGGCGTGCATCCGGTGGTCGCTTCGGCCGCGCGCGAGCTGCTCAACAAGTCGGAGAACGAACGCTCGGGCGTGCTATCGACCGCAATGTCCTTCCTCGGACTCTACCGCGATCCGGTCGTGGCGCGGGTGACGAGGGCTTGCGACTGGCGGATCTCCGACCTGGTCAGCGGCCCGCAGGCCGTGACGCTCTATCTGGTCGTACCGCCCTCCGACATTAGCCGGACCAAGCCGCTCATCCGTCTGGTCCTCAATCAGATCGGCCGACGCCTGACAGAGGAACTTCATCCGAAAGGCAATAGGCACCGGGTGCTGCTGATGCTCGACGAGTTTCCGGCGCTCGGCCGGCTCGACTTCTTCGAGAGCGCGCTCGCCTTCATGGCGGGCTATGGGCTGAAGGCTTTCCTGATCGCGCAGAGCCTCAACCAGATCGAGAAGGCCTATGGGCAGAACAACGCGATCCTCGACAATTGCCATGTCCGGGTGAGCTTTGCGACCAACGATGAGCGCACCGCCAAGCGGATCTCCGACGCGCTCGGCACCGCGACCGAGATGCGCGCGATGAAGAACTATGCTGGCCATCGGCTTTCGCCGTGGCTCGGACATCTGATGGTGTCGCGTACCGAGACCGCGCGGCCTTTGCTCACGCCCGGCGAGGTCATGCAGCTCCCTAGCGATCAGGAAATCGTCATGGTGTCGGGCGTGGCGCCCATTCGGGGAACCAAGGCGCGCTACTATCTTGATCCACGGTTTTGCGAGCGGCTATTGCCTCCACCAGCACCACAGGCCATCGTGCCGAAATATCGCGCGCGCGACGACTGGTCCGACATGGTGCCCGTTGCCGCACCGCCAGCCCCCGAGCCGGCGCCGCAGCAGCCGTCCCCTCCGGGAACGGAAGCTTCTGCTTCGGACGGGGCCACAAAACCCACCGACACGATCACCGACAATGCCAATGCCGGCATCAGGCGGGAGCCGGAGCTTGGCGTCCATGAGGACATCGCGCCAACACCTAAAGCCCCCGAAGGTGAGTTCGATTTCGATGGCGACGCGGCGCAAGAGGATGCGGCGCAGGCTCGTCGCGCCGCGGACCGCCTCGCGGCAGGCAACGCCAGGCGGGCGTCGCTCGATCCCAATGATGGTATCGAGCTATGAGCGGGCCGCGGGTCAAATATACCGTCCGGCTTCCGGCGGATCTGACGCGACAGCTTGCCGATCATGCGCGATCTCGCCGGGCCTCGCAGACCGCGATCATCGAGGCCGCATTGCAATCATTCCTCTCGCCCGATGGCGCCGACCGGCTCGAAGCCGCGGTCAGCCGCCGGCTCGATCGACTGACCCGGCAACTCGAGAGACTGGAATGGCATGTGGAGCTGTCGAACGAGACGTTGGCGCTGTTCATTCGCTTCTGGCTGACGAGCACGGCACCGTTGCCTGATACGGCGATGAAAGCCGCCCAGGCGATGGGCAGGGAGCGGTGGGAACGGTTCGTGGAATCGCTCAACCGACGAATGGAGAATGGCCCGCGCCTGAAGACCGAGCTGTCAGTGGATGTAGCCCGTTCAAACGGTGACGGTATCTGACTCGAATCAGAACGGCCGATCTGGCGTTACCGAGGCTCCCGGGCGAGCTCAAGATATCGGCGTCCAGAACAGATATTTGTGCAAGATATCGGTGGCGGACATCAGGACGTCCAAGTCGGACCGCCGATCAATATAGCACTCGCGAAGTTTGGACAGCGCAAGCGATATCTGGTCGGTGAAATAGCGCGGATTGACCAGGGTGAGAGTATCGTCGCCGAGGTCGCCCGATGAACCATCCCAGGGTCGCTTGGCGAGCTTGATCGAGGCTGCCATCTCTCTGTCATATCGGAAAATATACCAGTCGCCAGACTTGGTACGACTGGTCAACGATGCGTCATGAACCAGTCCGTTGCGGAGCGCGTAGAGTGCCTTCACCTCATCGCTCATCGGTGCGAGACTCATGAAATAATAGAGCGCCCGATGAATTGACGCTCCGCCGATAGGGTGGTGCGGTTTGCTCTTGTCGCGATAACAGGAGCCGATTTGGTCCAAAATGGCGAAGCCTGCCAGGAGTGGAGCATAATTGGACGTGAGCTGGATGCCGCGGGACTGTCGCATCTCGTGCTCAATCCCTTCGAGACACGACGTCACTCGAAAGTCCTTGGTCCTCTCCGGCTGTCGCGAGGAGAGATGGCAATACACGATGTCGTCCAGCATCAAACTCTGAAGGCGCTTGGCCGACAAGTCGCGAACTCGATTCGACACGACAAACTCCCCTTCAACAATCCATTGTCATTGCCGCGCGGAAGGGGTTGACGCAATCACCGTTGAAGCAGGCGCCTACGCCATCCCCTGTATTACTTCGCCACGCTGCTACGCCGCTAAATATCTGTTGAACTTCGACTTTTCCTGCGTCTCTTAATCATCCCCATCGCGCCAACGGCATCGTGCCTGCGCCGGAACGGGGATCAAGATGGGCGCGGAGCCAGTCCGATCGGAAGCTACCTTGCGCGGCGCGCGTATGCTGCGCACGGCGATGGGTGCGTCGATCTCCGCCTGGCTCGCCGAGCCTGACGTCATCGAGGTGATGCTCAATCCCGACGGCCGCCTCTGGGTTGATCGCCTGGGCCAGGGTATCACCGATACTGCCGAACGTCTCGCGCCCGCCGACGGTGAGCGCATTATCCGGCTTGTCGCCCACCATGTCGGTGTCGAGGTTCATTCCCGATCGCCGCGCGTGTCGGCCGAACTGCCCGAGACAGGTGAACGGTTTGAGGGGCTGTTGCCTCCGGTGGTGACGGCGCCGGCCTTTGCCATTCGCAAGCCCGCTGTCGCTGTGTTCAGTCTGGAGGACTATGCGCGCAACCAGATAATGTCCCGGCTGCAGGCCGCGGTCTTGCGCAAGGCCGTCGCCGATCGCGCGAATATCCTGGTCGCGGGCGGCACCGGTACCGGCAAGACCACGCTCACCAACGCGCTGCTCGCTGAGGTCGCCAAGACCGGCGATCGCGTCGTGCTGATCGAGGACACGCGAGAGCTGCAATGCGCGGCACCCAATCTTGTCGCGATGCGCACCAGGGATGGCGTCGCCTCGCTGTCCGATCTGGTCCGCTCCAGTCTCCGCCTGCGTCCTGACCGCATTCCGATCGGCGAGGTGCGTGGTGCCGAGGCGCTCGATCTCCTGAAGGCCTGGGGCACCGGCCATCCCGGCGGTGTGGGCACGATCCATGCCGGCAGCGCGATCGGAACGCTCCGGCGCATGGAACAGCTTATCCAGGAGGCGGTGGTGACGGTGCCCCGCGCGCTTATCGCTGAGACGATCAACCTCGTCGCGGTCCTGGTTCGTGATGGCTCCGGTCGCCGTCTCGCCGAACTGGCGCGCGTCGACGGGATCGACCCGGCGACCGGCGATTACCGCCTGACTTTGCTTCCCGCCTTTCAAGAAGGAGACGTTTCATGATCGCTGTTCTTCGGCGTCGCCTCGTGCGCGCCCGTCATTTGGGAATCGGCCTGGCGCTTTGCGCCCCGCTGTGGACGAGCCCGGCTTATGCTTCGGGTTCCTCGATGCCGTGGGAATCGCCGCTCAACTCGATCCTTGAATCGATCGAGGGGCCGGTCGCCAAGATCATCGCGGTGATTATCATCATCGTGACGGGCCTGAGCCTTGCCTTCGGCGAGACCTCGGGCGGCTTCCGCCGGCTGATCCAGATCGTGTTCGGCCTGTCGATCGCGTTTGCGGCCTCGTCCTTCTTCCTCTCCTTCTTCTCGTTCAGCGGCGGAGCGCTGATCTGATGGAGGGCAGCGGCGACATCGTGCCGGGCTATTACGCCCCGGTTCACCGCGCGCTGAGCGAGCCGATTTTGCTGGGCGGGGCGCCGCGCGCGGTGGCGATCCTGAACGGGACGCTTGCCGGCGCGATCGGCCTCGGACTGCGGCTTTGGTTCGCAGGGCTCGCGATCTGGGCCATCGGTCACGCGCTCGGCGTATGGGCGGCGCGGCGCGATCCGCGCTTCGTCGATGTCGCTCGCCGCCATCTGCGGTATCCGACCTGGGTGCGGCCATGATGAGCTTGCGCGAATATCGCAGCCACGCCGCCTGCCTTGCGGATTTCCTTCCCTGGGCAGCCCTTGTCGCGCCGGGGATTATCCTCAACAAGGACGGCAGCTTCCAGCGCACCGCGCATTTCCGCGGCCCCGACCTCGACAGCGCGACGCCGGCCGAGCTGGTCGCGGTGACTGCCCGCCTCAACAACGCGCTGCGGCGGCTCGGCACGGGCTGGGCGATTTTCGTCGAGGCGCAGCGAACGCCGGCGCTTGACTATCCCGGCGGCGACTTTCCCGATCCGACATCGGAGCTGGTCGATCTCGAACGGCAGGAGCAGTTCCGCGAGGAGGGCGCGCATTTCGAGAGCCGCTATTATCTGACGCTGCTGTGGATGCCGCCTGCTGAGGATGCGGCGCGCGCCGAGAATTGGCTCTATGAGGGCCGCTCCAGCACCGGCATCGATCCGAAGGAATTGCTGCGCGCGTTCGACGATCGAACCGACCGCCTGCTGCACCTGGTCGAAGGATTCATGCCCGAGATCGGCTGGCTCGATGATGCCGCTACACTGACCTATCTGCACAGCACGGTCTCGACCCGGCGCCAGCGCGTTCGCGTGCCGGAAACACCGATGCACCTCGACGCGCTGCTCACCGACGAGCCGCTGACCGGCGGCCTCGAGCCGAAGCTTGGCGCGCACCACCTGCGCACGCTCACGATCACCGGCTTCCCGACCGAAACCTTTCCGGGCCTTCTAGACGAGCTCAACCGCCAGGCCTTTTCCTACCGCTGGTCGACCCGGGCAATCATGCTCGACAAGACCGATGCGACCAAGCTGCTCGGCAAGATCCGGCGGCAGTGGTTCGCCAAGCGCAAGTCGGTCGCGGCCATCCTCAAGGAGGTGATGACCAACGAAGCGTCGGTCCTCACCGACAGCGACGCCGCAAACAAGGCGGCCGATGCAGATCTCGCGCTTCAGGAGCTGGGCGCCGACCAGGCCGGCATCGCCTATGTGACGGCCACCATGACCGTCTGGGACCGCGACCCCGCGCTCGCGGCGGAAAAGCTGCGGCAAGTCGAGAAGGTCATCCAGGGCCGCGATTTCACCTGCATGGCCGAGGGGCTGAATGCGGTCGAAGCCTGGCTCGGCAGCTTGCCAGGGCAGGTCTACGCCAATGTCCGCCAGCCCCCGATCTCGACCCTCAATCTCGCCCACCTGATCCCCCTGTCAGCTGTATGGGCGGGGCCGGAACGGGACGAGCATTTCGGTATGCCCCCCTTGCTCCATGCACGGACCGAAGGCTCGACCCCGTTCCGGTTTTCCCTTCATGTCGGCGATGTCGGCCACACGCTGATTGTCGGGCCAACCGGCGCCGGAAAATCGGTATTGCTGGCGCTGATGGCGCTTCAGTTTCGGCGCTACCCCGACAATCAGATCTTCGCGTTCGACTTCGGGGGCTCGATCCGCGCCTCGACCATCGCCATGGGCGGGGACTGGCAGGATCTTGGCGACGCCCTTGGCGACAGCGAGGCACAGGCACCGGTCGCCCTTCAGCCGCTTGCCCGCATCGACGAAGCCGGCGAACGCGCGTGGGCCGCGGAGTGGCTTGCAGCGATCCTCGCCGGCGAAGGCATCCGCATCGATCCCCAGGTCAAGGAGCATCTCTGGTCGACGCTGACGTCGCTCGCGACAGCGCCGACGGCCGAACGGACACTGACCGGCCTTGCGGTCCTGCTCCAGTCGAACGACCTGAAGCAGGCGCTGGCACCCTATTGTGTCGGAGGGCCTTGGGGCCGGCTGCTCGACGCCGAGTCCGAGCATCTGGGGGCCGCCACGGTCCAGGCTTTCGAGACTGAAGGGCTGGTCGGCGCGGCATCGGCCGCGGCGGTGCTCGCCTATCTCTTCCATCGCATCGAAGGCCGCCTTGATGGCCGGCCGACGATGATCATCATCGACGAGGGCTGGCTGGTGCTCGATAGCCCGGCGTTCGCTGCCCAACTGCGCGAGTGGCTGAAGACACTGCGCAAGAAGAATGCAAGCGTGGTCTTTGCGACCCAGAGCCTCGCCGACATCGAGACGAGCAGCATCGCCCCGGCGATCATCGAGAGCTGCCCGACGCGCATATTCCTGCCCAACGAGCGCGCTGCGGAGCCCCAGATCGCCCGGATCTACGAGCGCTTCGGGCTCAATGCCCGACAGATCGAGATCCTCGGACGCGCCACGCCCAAGCGCGATTATTATTGCCAGTCGCGTCGCGGCAACCGGTTGTTCGATCTGGGACTCGGCGAGATCGCTCTCGCATTCGCCGCTGCCTCTTCCAAATCGGATCAGCGGCGTATCGCCGAGCTGGTCGCCGAGCACGGCCATGCCGGCTTCGCCCGCGCCTGGCTCCAGCATCGCGGGCTCGAGTGGGCCGCACGGCTCCTTGCCGAGATCCCGGACACGGCATCCGACCACCCCCAACACGAGGAGAATTACCCATGACCATCTTTCGCACGCCCCGACGCCTGAGGATCGTCGCGCTCGTCTTTGCTTCCGCCAGCGCGCTATCGTTCAGTCTGCCGGCCCACGCCCAGTTCGGCTTCGGTGGGATCGTCTATGATCCGACCAACTACGCCCAGAATGTGCTGACCGCGGCGCGTAGCCTCCAGCAGATCAACAACCAGATCCGGCAGATCGAGAACCAGGCGCAGTCTCTGATCAACGAGGCGAAGAACCTCACGAGCCTGCCGGTATCGACCCTCTCGACGCTGCAATCCCAGATTCAGCAGACCCGTCAGCTTCTCACCCAGGCCCAGCGCATCGCCTATAGTGTGCAGGACATCCAGAGCGCGTTCACCCAGCGCTACAATGGCGCCAATCTGACCGCGTCGCAGTCCCAGATGGTGTCCAATGCCAATGATCGCTGGCAGGACAGCGTCGGTGCGCTCGAAGATGCGCTGCGGGTCCAGGCCGGTGTGGTCGGCAACATCGACGGGGCAAAGGCATCGATCGACACGCTGGTATCGGCCAGCCAGTCGGCAAGCGGCGCGCTCCAGGCCTCGCAGGCTGGCAATCAGCTTCTCGCGCTTCAGTCGCAGCAACTTGCTGACCTGACTGCGGCGATCGCCGCTCAAGGGCGGGCTCAAGCGCTACAGGCAGCGAACAACGCCGCCACCGAGGCCGAGGGGCGCGAGCGTTTCCGGCGGTTTCGCGGCAACTGACATGAAGCCGGGGCGCAAGATAATGTTCGGCGTGGGGCTAGGCGGGATCATGCTCGCCCTAGCTGTCGCATCGGCGCTGCGGCCTCCATCGGGCGCCCCTCCGCATGTCGCCAGGCGGGCGGTAAACGCCATGCCGGCTGATGCGATCCCTGACCGATGCCGCAGCATTACCATGCCCGATAGCGGTTGCGATGCCGCCTGGGAGGCGCGTCGGCGCCATTTCTTCACCGGAGAGAACCGATGAACGATACAGGGGTGATCGACACCTTCCTGTCGGTCTTCACCAGCTATATCGACAGCGGCTTCGGCCTGCTCGGCGGCGAGGTCGGATTCCTGTCCTCCACCCTGATCGCGATCGACGTGACGATCGCAGCATTGTTCTGGGCATGGGGTGCGGACGAAGACGTGCTCCAGCGCTTGGTCAAGAAGACGCTCTATATCGGGGTCTTCGCCTATATCATCGGCAACTTCTCGAACCTCGCCAACATCCTGTTCCAGAGCTTCGCCGGCCTTGGTCTCAAGGCGGCCGGCAGCCCAATGTCAATCGGCGATTTTCTCAAGCCCGGCACGGTCGCCGCGACGGGGCTCGATGCGGCCAAGCCGTTGCTCGACGCCACGGCTGATCTGCTTGGCCCGATCGGGCTGTTCACCAATTTCGCCCAGATCCTGATCCTGCTGCTCGCCTGGGTGATCGTCGTGCTCGCCTTTTTCGTACTCGCGATCCAGGTCTTCATCACCATCATCGAGTTCAAGCTGGTGACGCTCGCCGGCTTCGTGCTGCTGCCCTTCGCCTTCTTCGGCCGTACCGCGTTCATGGCCGAACGCGTGCTGGGGCACATCATCTCGTCCGGCATCAAGCTCATGACCCTCGCGGTCATCACCGGTATCGGCACGACGCTGTTCAACCAGTTCACCAATGCCGGGCTCGGCACCGAGCCGACGATCGAGCAAGCGATGTCGATCGCGCTCGCAGCGCTCACGCTTCTCGGCCTTGGCATCTTCGGACCTGGTATCGCCAACGGCATCGTCAGCGGCGGCCCCCAACTCGGCGCTGGTGCGGCGGCCGGAACCGCACTCGCCGCCGGCGCGACCATTGCGGGGGGTGCTGCGGTCGTCGGTATTGCCGGGGGGGCGGCCGCTGGCGCAATCGGCGGGGCTGCCATGGGCGGCGCCCGCACGGCCGGCGCCGCATCCGCCGCCTATCGGGCCGGTGCCGCCGGCAAGAGTGGCGGCGCTGCTGTTGCCAGCGGCCTTGCCAATGTGGGCAGGAACGCAGGCGGCGCCGCGATCTCACCGCTACGTCGGGCGGCCGGCGCGATGCGATCGAGCTTCGCCAGCGGCGAGGCTGGCGGCTCTGCGACTGCCGGTGCACCCCAGGGTGCAGGCGCCAGTGCTGGCGGCACCGATGGCGCACCGTCCTGGGCAAAGGCGATGAAGCGGCGGCAAGCGATCAGCCACGGCGCGACCATTGCCTCCCAAACCCTCAAGTCCGGCGACAGCCATGGTGGTGGTGCCGGCCCCGACGTTTCCGACAGGAGCTGAGCCATGTTCCGACGACCCTCGACCCGTTACGGGAAGACGCCCGAGCCCGTTACGCCCTATCAGCGCGCGCAACAGATCTGGGATGACCGGATCGGCTCCGCGCGCGTACAGGCGAAGAACTGGCGCCTGGCCTTTTTCGGTTGCCTGGCGCTGTCCGCCGGGCTTGCCGGTGGCTTGGTCTGGCAATCGGCACGTGGAACGATCGTGCCCTGGGTGATCGAAGTCGACAAGCTAGGCGAAGCACAGGCGGTAGCGCCGGCGAGCGCCGATTACCGGCCGAGCGATCCCCAGGTAGCGTTCCATCTGGCGCGCTTCATCGAAAATGTGCGCTCAATCCCGGCCGATCCGATCGTGCTGCGCCAGAACTGGCTGCGGGCCTACGACTTCGCAAGCGATCGGGGTGCCCTCGCGCTCAACGATTATGCCCGTAACAACGATCCATTTCCCCAGGTCGGCAAGGTGCAGGTGGCTGTGGACGTAGCGAGCGTCATTCGCGCCTCGCCCGACAGCTTCCAGGTCAACTGGACCGAGCGCCGCTATCAAGACGGCTCCCTCGCTTCGACCACACGCTGGTCGGCGATCATGACCGTAACGATCCACACGCCCCGCACGCCCGATGAGCTTCGCAAGAATCCCCTCGGCCTCTTCGTCGACGCCCTCAACTGGTCAAAGGAACTCAGCCAATGACACCGTTTCATCCGCCTGGCCGCGCCCGCTCAGCTCCCCTTTCCCTGCTTGCCGCCATTCTCGCCACGGCGGCCTCGACATCATCGCTCGCACAGAGCGCGCCGTCGACATCCTCGCCGGCATCGCCGACGCCATCGGACCAGCCATCGCCCAGGATTCAGATCGTCGCGATCCCGACGCCGCTCCCGTTGCCCGGCCAGCTGAAGCCGATCGATCCGCCTGCAGCGCAGCCCGCTCCGCCCGGCGACCCGAAGGATCGGGTCGGTCGCGCCAACGCCGCCGCGCGGGTCGAACCCGACCGAAGCGCCTGGCTGAACGCGATCCAGCAATTTCCCTATGCGGACGGCGCGCTCTACCAGATCTACACCGCTCCCGGTCGCGTCACTGACATCGCACTCCAGCCGGGCGAGCAACTGGTTGGCCCTGGGCCAGTCGCAGCCGGCGATACCGTGCGATGGATCATCGGCGATACGGTGAGCGGCAGCGACTCGGCGAGGCAGGTCCATATCCTCGCGAAGCCCACCCGCGCCGATCTGGTCACGAATCTCGTCATCAATACCGACCGGCGGACCTATCATCTCGAATTGAGGGCCACATCCGGGGTCTATATGGCGGCGATCTCCTGGACCTATCCGCAGGACATGCTTGTCGCGTTGCGCACCGCCCGGGCCGAGAGCGAGCGCGTCGCACCGGTCGCCACTGGCATCGACCCCGCCGCGCTGAACTTTCGCTATCGCATAGAAGGCGACACGCCAGCCTGGCGCCCGGTTCGGGCATTCGATGACGGCCGCCAGACCTATGTGGAATTTCCGGAAGGGATCGCCACGACGGAGATGCCGCCGCTGTTCGTCGTCGGTGCCGACGGCAAGGACGAGCTGGTCAATTTCCGGGTGCAAGGCCGCTATCTGGTGGTCGATCGCCTGTTCGGCGCCGCCGAACTGCGGCTGGGTGCCAGGAAGCGGATTCAGCGCGTCCGGATCACGCGCGATGATACACGCCGCCGGAGGCAATCATGACCGACGGGCAGGACAAGACCCCCCCGGAGCAGCCCGCCTCTCCCGAGCGCGACGATACATCCAATATGGAGGCATTTCAGCTGCGCGGCCCGACGCCGCGCGTGACACGGTTATCCCGAAAGACGCTGGCCGTGATCGGCGCAGCCGCCGGCATGGGGATCGGCGGGTCGCTCATCTATGCGTTGCAGCACCAGAAGCCCGCCTCGCTGCCACCAAACCTCTACAGCAACGAGCACAGCGCCAAGGCTGCCGCAGTCACCGGTGCACCGGCCGATTATTCCAGCGCGCCGAAACTCGGCCAACCTCTTCCGGGCGACCTCGGCAGACCCATCCTGAACGCGCAGACCAACGGCCAGCCAGTCTCAGCTCCGCCGATGGGCGCCGGTGGCTCCGACCCTCGCGCCGTCGCTGCCGAACAGGCCCGCCAGCATCTAATGCAGGAACGAGATTCAGCACGCACCAGCACGCTCTTTCTCGCTGGACAGAATGCCAGCGCTGTAGCCGGTCCAGCCACATCCGCAGCAGCCGTCCAGCCAGCGGCTCTCACCGGCTCGGTCGGCCTGGCCACGTCGGGAGATACGCCGCCCACCACCGGGCAAGCCGGTAACCGGGCGTTTCTTGCGGCGTCGCCGAACCGCGTGAGCGTAAGCGCCGAGCGTTTGTCGGCGCCTGTTTCACCCAATGTCCTACAAGCCGGCAGCATCATCCCGGCTGCACTGATCACCGGCATCCGGTCCGATCTTCCCGGCCAGATTACCGCGCAAGTGACCCAGAATGTCTTTGACAGCCCAACCGGCCGCATCCTGCTTATCCCGCAGGGATCGCGACTGATCGGCGAATATAGCAGTGAGGTGTCGGCCGGGCAGAACCGTGTGCTGCTTGCTTGGGATCGCCTGATCCTTCCCGATGGCCGCTCGATCCTGCTCGATCGCCAGCCCGGTGCCGACACCGCTGGTATGGCCGGTTTGCAGGACCGGACGAACTACCATTGGGGCAACATGCTGCGCGCGGCGCTCATCTCGACATTGCTGGGGGTCGGGAGCGAGTTCGCGACCGATAGCGACGACGAGCTGACGCGCGCGCTTCGCTACGGGACGCAGGACACGATCAATCAGACCGGGCGGCAACTCGTCCAGCGCGAGGTCGGTGTTCCACCGACCCTCACAATCCGCGCCGGTTTTCCATTGCGCGTGATCGTGACGCGCGACCTTGTCCTCGAAGACGTGGGAGGCAGGCAATGACCAAGCTGCGGCTGGGACGCATCGAGGATGACAGACCCGTCAAACTGACGATCGAGCTTCCGGGAGCCGTCCATCGTGAACTGCTTCGCTATGCCCAGGAGCATGCCCGCGAAACCGGGCTGGACCGGCCACTTGCGATCGAGCGGCTTGTGCCCCCTATGCTGGAGCGTTTTATGGACGCGGATCGTGGATTCGTCAGGCGCAAGCGCGGCCAGGCTTGATCTTTCGCGCAAATGACACATTCGGCCCCTTGAAGCGGCAAGGCACTCTTAACACATGGAATCCGGTCTGCGGGCTACGTCCAAAACGGCGCGACCGGGCGACTGGTGCGTATGTCCAGGCCCAAAGCTAAAGGTGCCAGTGCGTGCCCCAATGCACGTTCTCACTGCTCGGTCACCCAGGACCATTTTGCAGATAATGATCGCGCGGATGAGCGCCCAAGCGATTATAATTGGATTATAAAATAGTCGGCGCGGTGCGCCGTTCATAGCCTTCCAAAGCGGCAATCGAGTCGCGTATTCGGAAGGACGTCATCATGACACAGCGCAATGAAGTGAGCGAGGAACTCATCGACCTCGGCGACGTCGTCGTCGAGACCAAGGGGCCGGTCGGCATCGTCGCCGATAGCCTGACGTCGCTGCAGCAGCCGTTCGGCATCTCCAACGACTGACGGCAACGGGCGCGCGTGGCTTGGCCGCGCGCGCTTCGCCGAGGCATTATGTCCTTAGGAATCCGCGAGGGACTCTCATACTGCCTGTGCGACGGGCGCCCGATCTTCATGGATCTGGATTCGCGTCGCTATTCGACGCTGCCTGCGCAACTTTGCGGTCCGTTCGTGGCGTTCATGGCTGGCGAACAGGCGATTCCCCAAACCGACGTTGATCGGCTGATCGCATTGCGGGTGATCCAGCCGGGAACGGGGACGCATCAACCGCGCGAGATCCTTCCTCTCCCTACTCACGAGATAATGCCCGCGAGGCAGGCCAGCTCTACGGTTGTAGCACTGGCCGCGCAGGGTGTCGCTACCTGGCAGGTTCGGAGTATCTCCCTTCGCCGCCTTCTTACTGACGAAGCAGCACGACGGCCCAGCGATCACCAGGATGCCAATGAACAGGATCTTGGACGGTTGCGCAGAGCCTTCGAGCGTATCGCGAGTTTGTTCGGCGAGGCGAACGAATGTCTCCCACGATCGCTGGCGTTTCGGCGTCTGGCGCTCCGCTACGGCCACCGGCCGTCGCTAGTGATCGGGGTCAAGATCAATCCATTCGGCGCGCATTGCTGGGTGCAGTCCGGAGCACGTGTCGATAACGACAGCCTTGAGCGCGTCCGCCTGTTCACGCCTATCCACGTCGTCTAATGGGACTGAGATACCTCCTTGTTGTCGCGAGGGCCGGGCAAGTCTGCCCGGCCTCTCTGGACGCTATCATGGCGACCGCTGGACTGGTCGCGGCGGTACGGACTTCCCGATATTGTCTTTATCTCAGCGAGCCGGATCATTGGGCTCGGCTCGACGGCGGGCGCGGTATCGTTGTCGGCGATCTCTTCGCGCGTGATGATGTAGCGGACGTTGCGGCACTTTCGGGCGGCCGGGTGGCCGCCTCTGCCGGCGACTTTGCCGGGCTCTTGCGAAACTATTGGGGTGGCTATGTCGCTATGTCCCAGGAGGATCGGCATATCCAGGTCTTGCGCGACCCATCGGGCGCGCTTCCGGCCTATTATGTCGAGCGCGACGATGGCTGGTATGTGGCATCTGACGCGCCGCTCCTGGCGGAGGCGGGGTGCTACTCGCCTGTGATCGACTGGGATGAGATCGCGTGGTTCTTCTACACCAACGGGTTCCCGGGCGAATCCACCGCGCTCGCCGGGCTTCGGCAAATTATTCCCGGTACGGCGGTTTCGTTGCCGCCTGATAAGCAGGGCACCAGCCTGTTGTGGTCTCCCTGGACGCATATCGCCGCGCCCGACAGAGGGCCGGACGCCCTGCGATATGTCGCGACGCAGTGCATGCGGGCCTGGCAGATTCGCCATGGCCGCATCGTTGCCGGCGTTTCCGGCGGACTCGACTCGTCGATCGTCGCCTGCGGCCTTGACCGGGAAGAGGTGACGGCGCTGACGATCTCGACCGGGGACGCGCAGGGCGATGAAACACCGTATGCGGAAGCTCTTTGCAGCGTGCTCGACATTCCGCTCGAGCGCGCCCGCTACGCATTAGAGGCGATCGACATTGCTCGTCCGAGCCTTGCACATCGCCCTTTTCCAGGCGGCATGGCGCAACTGCAAGCCTATGACGCCGTCGTGATCGAGAGCGTGCGCCGACAAGGCGCGGCGGCATTCTTTTCGGGCGTAGGCGGGGACAATATATTTCAACTAACCCAGTCGGCTCGGCCTCTGGTCGACCGCCTGATGACCGACGGGCTGACTAGCGGGCTTTTCTCGACCCTTCAGGATATCTGCAAGCTGACCGGCGCCAGGACGACAACGGTGCTGCGAGAGGCTGCTCGCGTGCCGCGGCGACCCGGCCCGAAGTACCGATGGCCAACCGATCGGCGATTGCTGACACCTGAAATCACCGCGCGCCTCAATGCGCGTCCATTCGATCACCCATGGCTGGAGGCGCCGCAAGACTGCCTTCCCGGCAAGCACGCGCACGTCGCGATGATCCTTCGCGCGCATGCCTATCTGGAATGCCACGACCGCCGCTGGCCATTTGCGTCCGTACACCCGTTGATGTCGCAGCCTATCCTCGAACTGGCGCTTGCCACGCCAAGCTGGGTGGCCTGTGAAGGCGGCGTCGATCGGGCCCGCGCAAGGCGCGCGTTCATGGACGTCATTCCCGCCTCAGTGCTGCATAGGCGTCTCAAGGGCGGCCCAGATGGTTTTGCATCGCAGATCATGCAAATCCATCGCGAGGCCATTCGTGAGATCCTGCTGGATGGCCGATTGGTCCGCGAGCATCTGGTCGACCGCGATTCTCTGGAGCAAGCATTGACGGAAAGTGCCCTGATGCGGGGCCACAATTATGCCCGCCTGCTCCAACTTCTCGATGCCGAGGCTTGGGCACACCATTGGCTGTCAGTGGCGAACCGATCGAAGGCCATGTTCAGCGCGTGGCCCCCGATTTCATCGCCGCCCATCGCTTCACCTCAGCCTCGCGCCGCGGATCCTCCGGTCGCTTGTGCCGTAACCAGAACATGAACCAGTCGAGACCACGCTGATACGCGGCAAGCCGGTGCGCGGGTTGCCATTTGAGGTGGAACTCGCCCGGAAATACGAAAAGGTCGGCGGGCTTGCCGGCCTCGCGAAGGGCCGTGACGCTGTCGACTGCCGCGCGCAATTCGTCATCCGCCGCCTCGAATAATAGCGGCATATGCACGCGGTGCGCGTTCTGGATGAGCGACATCTGCCGCCAGAAGGCCGGCACCTCTGTCGAGACGCCTGGCCAGCCGATCGCGGCGAAGCGGGCGGTGTAAGCGGGACCGACCCAGCCGCTCTGCTGGGGCTCCCAACAACAGCCGCTCAGGATACCCGCCGAAAACCGGCTGCTGTTGACCGCCGCATATTGCACGGTCGAGGAGCCGTCGCTCAGCCCGGTAATGCCGATCGCACTGGGTTCGACGACCCCGCGCGCAATCAGTGCATCGATTCCTTTATCGATAACGGAGAGCACGTTGCGGCGATCGGCGAAGCCGATGAGATTGCGGCGATCGATGTCGATGGGGTCGGTCGCGTCGGCGACGGCCCCGGCCGGGGCCGGGCGTTGAAGGCTGAGTACCGCAAAGCCGTTGTTCGCGAAGAGCTGGATCGGGAATTCATCACCCACCCCGCCGCGCAGGAATCCGCGTGACTGATATTGGACGACGATAAGCGGATAACGCTGGCCGGGCTGGTAGTCGGTCGGCAGGACCGTATCGACATAGGCTGGGATACCGAGGCTGCTGGTGAGCTTGATCCGCTCGACTGCGCCCAAAGTGAGCTGGGCGAATTCGGGATTCGGGTCGGCGATTTCGCGCACTCGGCCCCGCGCAAGGTCGATGGCGACCAGATACCGCGGGCGTAGGGACGTCTCGCGCAGACAGATCAGGTCCTGCGTCTGGCGTGGCTGACAATCGATCAGGGCGTCGCCGGTCGAATAGAGGCGGCGAACGTGAGCGGTTCCCGGCCACCACTCATAGATAGCTGTGGTCATATGCGCCCAGCCTTCGCGTCGAATGAACCGCACGCGCTTGCCCGAAAGCCAGAGTGGACCATAGCTATCCTGACATGCTGTTGCATCGCACAGGAGCGGCGATGCACCACCGCAGCGCAGCTCGATCCGGGTAGGCGCGATGAATCCTTGGCCCGCAGGCGACCGGAACGGTGTGCAGGGTTCCCCGGTTGAGACACTGCCTACGCGTGCATCAAACAGCGCAATATCCGACTTGCCTGCCTCGCTCTGCCGTCCTGTTGCACTGTCGAACACCGCAAAGTGGGCCTCGGTCTTGCCAAGGATCGGCACGCTGGCGCGCATGGGCACGAAGCGCTCGTCATAATGATAGCCGGTGCGGCTTTCCGCATCGAACTCGGTCGTCACGGCAGGCGGAAGCGTCACGAACCGAACGACAATCCTCGCATTGTCGATGATGCGGAAATCCGCGACATCGAGCCCTTCGGGCGTGACCGGCGCGCTGCGTGCGCCTGCGATATCCGTGCGCCAGACGCGATCGCCACCCTTGGTCCGCTTGAGGAAGGCGATGGCGCGTCCATCCGGGAACCAGCGCGGCGTGATCGTTCTGGCCGTGCCGATGGCGGTTGCGGGGACCGTCGGCACACCGTCGGGCGCGAGCATGAAATCGCCGCCCTCATCGACGAACCGCGCCTCGCCACCGTCAAGCGGCTGAACGACCATCGCCAGGCAATAACGATTGGCGACGGGGTCAGCCTGACGAATCTGGAACGCGACCCATCGTTCGTCGGGCGACAGCGTCATGACGTGCTCGGCCGGTTCCATGTCGCCGGCCTGGCCGATATCGCGAAGCCGGACGAGGTCTTCGGCCGTCAGGGCGCGCTTGACGATGGATTGCTGTGCACGGCGCCAGTCGAGATCTTGGCACGCATCCGTTGCGTGCGCAGACGCGATAGGTGCGGCAAGGCCTGCCAGTGCGAGGGCAATGCGAAGATTGCGCATGGCTCACCAGCGCTTGGCGACAGTGAGGGACAAAGCCCGGCCGACCGCGGAATAGTTGGTTGAATCATAGGTCGGGTCGATAACCGTCGACTGCCGGATCGCCGCGGGTTTCTCATTCAGGAGGTTCGTCGCGGCGATCGTGAATTCGAGGTTGCGCATGAAGCCTAATCTGCCCGGCGGAGCGAAGCGCAGTGCGAGATCGACGGAGGTGAAGGAGCCAATATGCGTGAAGGGCAGCGCCCGCTGGTCTTCGACCCCGCCGACATAGTTCACGAAGGCGGACAGCGACGTCGAGTCCGTGTCCCAGGTGACACCGCCCCGCGCACGCCAGTGCGGCGGCATGAAGATGACACCAGAGGCCGGCGTGGTCGGCTGGCCAGCGATGAGGCGCCGGTTGCTGTCGAGATAGCTGCCAGCGGCATTGATCAGGATGCGATCGCCATCGCCCAGATCGAACCGATACTGGCCGGAAAGGTCGACGCCCTCGATCGTCTGATAGGCAGTATTCTGCGACCGCGCGTCCACAACCGCATAGACCCTGGACGGGTCGTAGGGTTGGCCCGTGACGTTCTGAAGCCCAAAAGCGCCGACGGCCGGGGCAATCAGTTGATCGAGCAGCGCCGGGCTTGGATTCACCGTGATCAGGCTGCTGTAGATCGGGTTGGTGAAGAGCCCGAGGACCGACGTGATCGGGTTCACAACGCGGTTGCGATAGCGGATGTTGAAGTAATTGGCCTCCAGCTTGAGTGCCGGAATCGAGGGCGGCGCATAGGCGACCGAGATATTCCAGTTGGTGGAGCGCTCGGGCTTCAGGTCCGGATTGCCGCCGGCGAGATAAAGAACCGGACTGGCGGCTATGGCACCGGTCCCGCCCAAAGCCCCGGCGGGCAGCAGGATCGCCTGATATACCTTGTAGCGCTGGTAGAAGGTCGGCGCCTTGAACGATTTGCCCCAGCCGCCCTTGATCGTAATCGAGGGGATCGGCCGATAGATCATTCCCAGCTTGGGCGAGGCGACGTCGGCGAGGCCCTGATAGCGCTCGTAGCGCACGGCAGCGGAGAACTGGAGCAGATCGGCGAACGGCTGGTGGTTGCCTTGGCCGAAGACCGGCAACGAGAGTTCGCCATAGGCAAAGGATACATTCTCGGTGTGATCGATGTTGAGCAGCGTCGTGCTCGTCCCGGCCGCGTTGATGAAGGATTTGGCGCGAAGCGAGAAGCCGCGATATCCTGCGCCGACTGCAATCCCGAGATTGCCGCCCGGCAGGGTCAGGAGCGAGCCGTCGCCCCGAAGCTCGACCGCGCGCAGGCGATTGTCGTAGAAGCCCCCGGTCGTCGAGGACAGGGCGCCAACGGTATAGCCTTGGGACGTCACGCCGGTTTTGCTCCGGCCCGCCGTGCCGGAGAGTTCGACACGCCAGTCGCCGGCGAGGTCGAGTTTCGCCGAAGACGTGATCGACCAGCTCGTCACCCGCTGCTGATAGAGCGACCCGTTGATCCGAACATCCGAGGTCGCTGTGGTGGGCAAGGCCGTGTCGCTGTTGCGCCGGCTATATTGCGCATCGAGATTGAAGCTGAGCCGCGACGACACATCCTGATGGCCGCTCAGCACTCCGCTGATCTGGCGCTGGGCCGGAATGAGGCTGGTCGAGCCGTCGATCGTCTGCGTATAGGAGCGGTCGCGCGCCAGAAGCGCGCTGGAGCGATTATAGTCGCCGGCGACCATGACGCCGCCGCCCTGCCATTTGCCGCCGGTGACGGCGTTATATTCCTGCTGGAAATCGCCGCCATCGGTCGTTCCGGCGATCCGGGCCGACGTCCATAGGCCAGTATAGTCCTTGCGCAGAAGGACGTTGGCGACACCGCCGACCGCGTCAGAACCATAAAGCGCCGACGAGCCATCCGCGACGATCTCGATACGATCGAGCGCGGCGAGCGGTATCGCGGAAATATCGACGCCCTGGACCGCGCCGTCATAAGCGACGCGGTGGCCATTGATCAGCGTCAGGGTCGCATCAGGGCCCAGCCCGCGCAGGTTGAGCGCGGAGGTCGATCCCAGATTCTCGTTGCCGCCCTGCGAGCCGCCGCCGGCGATCCCCGGATTCTGGCCCCCGCCGAAGTTCTGCGGCAAATCGCGGATATAATCGCCGAGATTCGAGAGACCGCTCCTCTCGATGTCTTCGCGCGAGGCGCTGATCACCGGTGTCGTAGGCTGGCTATGGCGAATGTGCGTGCCGGTCACCACGATGTCGGCTTGGACGTTGTCCGGGCTGCTTGTCGTCGCCACGGATGATCGCCCCCGGATGATGACCGCTCCCTTCGCGAAGTGCGCCGAGAGGTTGGTGCGGGCGAGGAGTTGTTCGATGGCCTGGCGCGCGGTCAGCGCCCCTCGCAAACGCGGTGCGGCGATGCCGTTGATGTCGTCCGCGGATGCATAGAGTTCCCAGCCTGCTCTTGCCGCGACGGCCCGCAGCGCATCGCCCAGATCCTGCGCCGGCAGGTCGAATTGATAGACCTCACGATCCTGTGCCCAAGCTGGCGATGGTGCCACGGCGACCACCGCGCATGCCAGCACCATGGACGCCCCGAGATTCCGCTTCCCCACCATCTTGCCCCCAATGTCGTTCAACGGCGGGCCTGGCTGGCTCGCTCATGGGGTGCTGCTGACGAGGAAGAAGGGGCGACCTTAGTCGCCCCGGCAAAATTATTTGCGCCTGAGGTGAATTCCGTCCGGACGGCGCTCAATCTTGAGGTCGAACAATTCGGCAATGCGGGAGACAAACGATGCGGTGTCGGTCAGCTTGAAGCGGCCGGATACGGTCAGGTCGCCGACATCATCGCCATCGATGAGGATCGGGCGACCGGCATAGCGGTTGGCCTCCGCCACCAGGTCTCGCAGCGCGATCGATCGATACTCGACCCAGCCGCTCGGCCAGTCTTTCCGGTCGATGCTGCTATCGGAGACGGTTTCCGGGCCATAGTCCGTGGCGGAATATCGAACCGGCGCGCCGGTCAGAAGTGGTTTCGTCGTGACCGTGAAGACGGCCGGTTGCAGATTGGACCGGATATCGGCGGTTCCCGACAACAGCCGCACCTGGATCACCCGTTGCGGGGAGGAACTGACGTCGAAGACGGCCTGATTGGCGCGGATCGCGCCGGCACCGGCCTCGACGACGAATGGCCTGGGATCGGTCGCCACCGCGAAGCGGGCATTGCCCTTGCGCAGTTTTACCCGGCGCTCGACCTCGGACATTGCCACCTCGACGCGACTGTCCGAATCCAGCGTGACATCGGAACCGTCCGACAGGCGGTATGTATGGATCTCCCCATGACGGGTTGCCAAAGGCGTGCCCGCCATGACTTTCGTGCCGGGTGGTCCAATACCGACCAAATCTGGTCGCAGCGCGACCCCGGCTATTGCGGCTGCCGCGGCAACGGCAGCGGCGAGTGCCCACCTGTTTGGCGCCGCGCGCCGCCAGCGCGGCATGTGGCGAGAATTCCTGACAATCCCGGCGTTGGCGAAATTCCGCTCGACCCGCCGATACGCTTCGGCATGGGCCGGAGACGCGGCAATCCATGCGTCGAACTCATGTTTAAGCGACGCATCATCCTGGCGGCGCAATCGGATGAACCACGAGATCGCCTGTTCCTCGATCGCATCGCGAGCGCCGAAATCACCATATTCATTGTCGTTCATCGGGAGCTGTCCACCGCGCGCGCGATGTGGGCGAGTGCCTTCATCATATGATATTCCACGGTCGCGACACTGATCCCCAGTTGCTCATGGATCTCGCGATAGCTCAATTCGTCGATGCGGTGCATCAGGAACACGCGCCGTGTCTTCTCGGGCAGCGTGTCGACCGCCTTCTCATAAACCCCGTGCAGATCCTCGGCCTCCAATCCCCATTCCTGCTGTGGTGCGGTCGGAATGTCGCGATGCTGATCGATCGGGAACAGCATGACATTGTTCTTCTCGCGCCAGCGCGCGCGGTCGATCAGCAAGTTACGCGCGATCCGACGCAGAAAGCCCGCGGGATTGGCGAGGCTCGCCACCTGTGGGCTTCCGGCCGCTCGTGCGAACACTTCCTGCACCAGGTCCTGCGCCTGATCGTGCCCGGCGCGCCGGCCGAGATAGGCCATCAGGTCGCGCCGTTCGGTCCGATAGGCATCTTCGAGCGTCGGCGCCGGGAGCGGATCTGCCTCGAGCAGAATGACCGGCGAGGGGCTATTGTGACAGCCGGACGAGACCGACAGCGGTGGTCGGCCAAGCGGGAAAGGCGGGTTCGAAGAGGACGACACGCATCAACCTCGCGCGGCATCGCAATCGCACTGGCAAGCCAGCCCGACGCGTTTTCCAGCGCTACGCCGCCGTCAGGCTGCCTGACGGCTTGCCCTTGTCCGGTACGGCCGCCTGTCCCTCATGGACCGGCGCTCATAATGCCTGGCGGATCATTCCGATCGCGCGGCTGCCAGATAATCACCGCGCAGGTCGAATCATGGCCGTAACGGCAAGCGATGACAAGGGGAGGGCGGATCCTGAGGTGCTGATTTGAAGCATTCGACCGCCAGCGGCGCTACTCGACGGTGACGGTCGGCAGTCGACCCACTTCCCGACGATTATGAACCAATGCGCGATGCTCAGAAGCGGACACTCGCAAAAAAGACACCTGATGGGTGTGCCGCCCTCCGTTGCGTTCGATTGGAGGAACAAGATTTTAACTCCGCCATTTTACGCCGCTAGTCATGATGCGCCTTCTCGCCATAGTCGAAGGTCTCTTCCTGTTCGCAGCGGCGGCCACATACGGCTCGGGTTCGCTCGGGATAGGGTTTATTCTTATGCTCGGTGCATATCATTGGACAACTTTTGCACTCATCGGCGTCTTCGCCGCTGCCGCCGTGGCTTGCATTGTGATTGCAGTTCAACTCCTGATTAAACCGCATCAAAACTTGATGATCGCCGGTCTGCTTTTTCTGATGCCAGCTGTTATAATCAGTTCGAAATTGGTGAAAATCTGATAGATTTCAGGTTCCCATCGATCTCAAATTAGCATCTTTCCAACAGGATTTTTCTACGCGGTGAAGTGATCGCTATCGCCTAGGCGGTCCTGTGAGGATCCGGCCCCTTTCCCACCAGATTTCACTATCCATGCGAGCTTTTGTATTTCTCGAAAATCAACATTCGTTCTTGGATCGGCACGAGATCTATCAAGATCGCCGCTGCTCCGACACTATTTCACCGGAGACCCGGCGGCCCCATCCTGGTTATTCTGATCCTTGTTCACGCTGGCGAGCCAGCCAGCGAGGGTATTCTTCTGTCCTTCGAAGTCGCGATAGCTTCTGCTATCCAGGCTTTTCGTGCAGGTTTCTCCCTTTGGGAAATACTGGCAGGCGAACGGCATCCCCAGCACGAGACCGAGTGGTCGAACGTCGAACTTCGCCGCGATCGCGCGAGGATTGTCGAGTTCAGAGGCATGGATGCACATCAAACTGAAAAGCGTAGCCGCCGCCAACAGTACGCCGTTGCGCGTCAGTCCCGTGAAGTTCTCTCGCGCCTGAGCTTGCACGCGGGAGATCGCCCGTGTCGGCGGCAACCGGCGCAGCAACGCCGCGGCCTCCGCTTGTTCCAGCGTTGCAGAACGCGCCACGCGACCGAATCCCCGCGAGGCGGATGGAGCATTGAACACCATCGATCCCGTCGTGCGCGCAAGTGCTGTGACGCGCTGGACGACCGTCGGGTGGGTCGCATTGCTTCCCTCGGTATCACCGGCGATCATCATAGCATCGTCTTCAGTCCGGGCACCCTCGACGTGATAGTCATGCTCGACCTTGACCAATGCCGCCGCGAGCGCGGCCGGATTCTTGGTGAGCTGGACAGCCTCCGCATCGGCGATGAATTCGCGCGATGACGCGATGAGTAATCGCGAGACCTGCCCTACTCGCAGCGCCAGATGGCCGACGAACGTCGCGGCGAGAGCGAGTGGCAGGATCGCCGGCACGGCGATCGCCATGAGCGCATGGACGACGGTGAGCTTGAGCGGGTTGTTTTGATGAAGCCGCGTCAGCGCCGACATGAAGATGTTGGCCGCCGCCATCAGTCGGATATCGCCGTTCTTGATATGGCTGAGCTCGTGCGCGAGGACGGCGGAAAGCTCGTCGTCGTCGAGGCTGTCGATCAGGCCTCGCGTCACCACGACTACGGCTTTCTTGCGCCCGATGCCGCAAGCGAAGGCATTCAGAGCCGGAGACGCGATCACCCCTACATAGGGGATGGGCAATCCCAGCATCATGATCAGCGGCTCGATCAGCCGGCATAAGCGCGGCTCCTCGCTGTCGTCGATAAATTCGAAGCCAATGGCGCGCTTTACGGTCTCGATATGCCAGAACATCTGGCAAGCGAACCAGATGACCGACGCCAGCGCGACCAGGAGCATGTAGCGCGTCGCATAGCCAGTCCAGTCGAGGAATGGCGCATGTTCCGGGTCGACGAGAGCCAAAGGCAGGAACAGCGCGAGTGCCGCGATCGGCTGGATCGCGAGAAGGAAGCCGACGAACAATGTCGTCGACCGACCATCGTTGCTCCGGATCCAGCCATAAAGCCCTGTCGGCTCGCTCACGCGAATTGCCCTGGCATCAGATCAGAAAGCGATCGCGACGGGCTTGTCGACCGTAGTTCGTTCGACGCCCAGGCCAAAGGCTTGGCGGCCGCTCATGCTGCGCCTCTGCGCGACAAAACTGCCGGGGAACTGGCGCATCACGGTATTATATTCCTCGATCGCCAGATTGTAGAACCGCCGAGCCGCCGTAATCCGGTTTTCGCAGTCCACAAGCTGCTGACGGAGCTGCGTGAATTCCGGGAGCGCGCGCAGGTCTGGATACTTCTCGACTGCGGACAAGAGCGTGCTGATCTGCGCGGTGAGATTGCCTTCTGCTTCCAGGCGCACGGCCGGCGCTACCATGCCGAGCGCCTGGGCCCGTGCGGTCGTGATGCCGAGGATGATCTCCTGCTCGTGCTTGGCGACGCCCTTCGTTACCTCCACCAGACCGGGGATCAAATTATGGCGATGCTTCAGATGGACGTCGACGTCCGCCAGAGCGGTGTCACACCGCTGATCCAGAGCGATCAGCGTGTTGCCCGTCCTCGTATACACCCGGAAGATGATATAGGCCGCGAGACCGATCACGACGAATGTGCCGCCTAGCACCCACCAAAGCATATCCATATTTGGTTTCCTCCCTTTGATATGGGAGGACCGATAAGGCGCGTTGCTTTATAAAACTTTGACGGGAAGACGCTTAACGGTTTTACGTCATTTTAAGTCTCGCCGACGAAACCGATCCCAAGTCGATTTGTGCAAGCATCGTGTTCGAACCGGTTTTCCAGCGGATGCGGCACCGCGATCCGACAGGGAGAGTGCCAATGATCCGCAAGCCGACAGAGAAAGACTTCCGCGAGGGAGCTGCCGTCACCGCCCTTCGCGAGACCAGAAAGGTTGCCATCGAGGGCAGCAAGGGGATCGGTCAGGGCGCAAGGAAGGTCCTCCACACCTACCTGATGATCATCTTCGGGTTTGGTCTTCTGATGTCACTGCTCCCCTATCTCGCGGGCAACCGTTGGATGTGGGTCCTGGGACTGATCGCCTTGGTCGCTGTCGGATGGAACCGGCGGGCTCGTGGTCCCGAGAAGCGAGAAAGCCTGCTTCACGACCGCAAACCCCAACCAGCCCAGCCATTGCGGGGTGTGGGCTTGCAATCAGGCACCTATGAATGCTCCATCGAGGCTCTTGGGCGGCATGCAGCGACGCTCGCGATCCCGGCATTGCTCATGTTCGTGTTCGCAAACGCCTTCGGCGGTCTCCACGTCCCCGTGACGGTCATCGGCATCATCCTCTTCGCGCAAGCCGTGCTGCTTGTCGCGCGGATCTTCGGCGACCGGACCGTGGTTCGTTTCGATGCGGAGGCGGTCGTCGTTCAAGGCCTCCTAGGCGAAAGCCGGATGCTCTGGAACGATGCCGACGACATTTACGTCCACACGAGTTCGATGTTCGATCTCAAGGTGCGCTTCGCGGCGGGGACGCGGCAAAACGTCGTGATTGAGGCGACGCGGAACAGCATGGGTGGTCCGACGCGTCTGCTCGTCCCCATCGGACTGCTCGGACTCGACGAGGAAGAACTCACGGCGCTCATCACCAAGCTGGTCAGTTGTCGAGCCGCCGGCGGGGTCACCGTGCCTTCATGGCGGCAACAGGCGGCGCCTGCCCCATCGCCAATTCTGCCCAAGGTCACGCCGGGGGGAGATCCACGCGACGGATTCGATCCGGACGCGATAATCGCCCGTCACCTGGCCGAACGAGAACAGATCGTTGCAGTGACCCGTCCCGACTTGCAGTCCGACCAATCGCCGCGCAAAGGGTTCGGACGCAAGGTCTCACGATAGGGGAACTTGCTACCGGGAATCACGTCCCGTGAAATTTTTGGAATCGCGCTAACGCCCATCGGATGCCGAGCGTTTCAGGACGAGGCGCAGTACGGCCCAGACCCCCGCGCGCCTTGCGGATCTGGCAGCTATTGTCATCGATCTCCCGAAACCTGCCCGACCGCACCCCACCAGCTATCGCCATTTGCTCCGTTGGTTGTCCCCCAGTACGTGGAGGGTCAGGATCGTTAAATCGTCGCGAGGATGAGTCGTCACCTTGTTGAAAACCACCTCAATTTGAAGGCGCATTCAAACGGGATCGGGCTGTTTCCGCATCCCAGCCGAAGCCTACGGTCCCTTCTCCGCGACCGCCTGCTCGAGCGCGGCAAGGCGCTCGGTGCAGATCGCAAGGACGATCCCGCCCAGCATTTCCACGCGGCTGGTGAGCCACTCGAGTTGCTCGGTCGTGATTTGATAGTGCCGGAAATAGCGGGCTTTCACATAGGCTTCCTGCAACTTTCCGAACAGCAGCTCGTCCGCCTTTGTTTCCCTCGGCCACGCCTCTACGAGACGCCGATCAAGGGTCTCGGCCCGGCCGCGTAGCGCCTCAATGTTGTGAACGTGCGGCGTATAGAAGGTCACCGTCAGCAAGACGCAGTGATACAGGCGTTCGGCAGTCTGGTGCAGGTCGAAGGCGGCGTCTCGCAGATATTCTTTATCGAGATAAAATTTTGCGCCTTCGAAGCGCTTCATTGCCGAAGGAAACCACACGTCGAAATACTCCCGTGCCATGTCGAACGCCTGCTGGGGCGTCTTGGGCTTGGGGGTATGCAGTTCGCTATCGTCAATCTGATAAAGCGCGATCCCGTCCTGCCGCACGTCCATGAAGAAATAGCGGCCATGCGCGAGGCCGTCATTCACCTCCTGGAGTGTGTGAACGATGAAATTGACCGGCGTGCGCAGGCTGTGTGTGATCGTCAGCTCGCGGATCAGCCGGTCCTGCAGCTTCAGCCAGTAATCGACGCGGGACGTGAGCCTCTTGTCGTTTACGATGATCAGGATGTCGAAATCGGATTGATAGCCTTGGCGGCTCGTCGGCTCGTCGCGGAACTCGCCCCGCGCATAGCTCCCGTACAGGATGATCTTCTCAATCCGCCCACGCTTCTTCCACTGGTGCTTGGCCAGCGCCAGCGCGTCCTCGAACTCCTCGAAGATCATCCGAACGACGCGTTCGAGCTCGCGCTGTTTGTCAGCCGACAGATGGTCAAGGTCAGTTCGCATCGGGAACAGCCTAGCAACCCTTGTCGGTCGATGCATCCGCCAATGAGGACCCGCATCACTTTCCAACGAAGCGCTTGAACCGTTCTTTCGCGTCCGCTTCCTGGACGGCAATGCTCGCATTGCCGCACTCGTCACCACCTGCCGAGCCACTTCTGCACGCGGCGTCCACCCGCCGCGCCTCATCGATATGAGCCTCGAAAAATTGCGTGCTGCGCGAAGCCGGCTTGGCGCATCCAGCAAGACCTGCGGCGCAGATAAGCCCGATCCACAGAACGGATTTCATTTCTTCTCTCCCAAATGCGGGTCCACCGCAGCCGATGCCGGTCGACCCGGCGTCAAATGATCTGGCCGCCACGTGACGCCGCGATAAGCTGATCGACTGCCGATCGGCGGCGATCATGATGATAATCGATGGCCGCGCGCAAGCCGGGACTATCCGCCTCATCCATCATTCGCTCGATTGCACCGACATCCTTGTCCGCCTCGGCAAGCACCGCCGCCTCGTGGTGGCGAAAACGCCCCAGCCTCGCGGCGGCATTCTCGATCGCCCAGTCAAGCTCCTCGTCCCTCGCCCGGGCAACCAGCGAGGCGAACAGGTGGGCACTGCGCTCCGGCAGATCACCGCCTGTGAGCTGAAATTCGTCCGGACGCCCGGCCCGTTCACGGCCGAGCGCCATCGTCACGATCGCATGGTGCCAGTCGAGCAATCCGCGCAGGCCGGCTTCGTCCAGCCTCGGCACATGGAAGCCATCACCCGGCTGGGAGACGATCAGCCGTTCCCCGGTCAGGCGGTTAAGGCTGTCGCGAACGGGTGTGATGCTCACGCCCAGATCAGCCGCCAGGCGCGCGGCTTCGAGCCGCTGCCCGGCGGGCCATGCCCCCATCAGGAGACGGCGGCGCAGCGTGTCATAGGTGGGCTCCAGCACATGGGCGGGGCTCATCCGGATTGCTCCGCGACGACATCGGCGTAGTCCGCCAGCATTGCTTCCTGATCCGGGCGCAACGCATCGACGGCACCGATATGCTGGGGGACGTCGTCCCGGAGCAGCAGCGACGGGCACTGGCCTTCATAATTGCCGAGATTGGGGCGATGCTGTCGATACCCCGCCAGCCCCGCGATCTCCGGCGGGAACGATCGTGCGATGTCGGGCGGATAGGCCAGCCATTGATTCTCATAGGGTTTGAGCCATCCGAGACAATAGCCGACGACGATGCCACGTCGTGCGAGCGGCGTTTCATTGGCGCCGGCACCATGCGCTGTGGACCCGAGGAAGCAGATGGCCGACCCCGGCCCGCATTCGGCCGCGACCGGCGCCCCCAGATCGTCCTTCGCCATCCCGTCTCGACCATGGCTGCCGGGGTAGATCTGCGTCGCGCCATTCTCGCGCGAGAATGGTGTGAGCGGCCAGATGACATTGATCAGATACTCGTGGTCGCCCTTTGCGCCCTGCCACATATCATGATCGCGATGAGGAAATTGCCGGACCTCGCCGGGATGGATCTCGATTGCCTGGGCGACATTGAGCTGAAGGCAGTCGCACGCGTCTCCGAGCAATTGCTCGGCCAGCGCGATGATCGTCGGGTTCGCGATCAAGGCCGCCGCATGGGGCGACCGGCGCAGCAGGCTCGCAAAGCGCTTCGTTCGCGCGCCGTAAAAGCGGCCCTGGCAGAAGGGCGTTGCGGCGAAATCCGGCTCCAGATCCCGTTCAAGTTCCCGGATCGTATCGCCGGGTACCAGATCCGGGATGATGCAATATCCTTCCTCCCTCAATGCTTCAGCCCACGACCGCGTCGCGCTAGCGCCAGTCTCTCGGCCGGTCATTGCATCGCGCCTTCGGTGGCGAAGAGCGTGAGGGTCGCCGGCTCATAGATGCCGGTTTGGCGAAGCCGATCCGGCGTATCGTCACCGATCACGATGTGCAGGGCAATCAGCCACTGGCCGCCATGCAATAGAGGCTTTCCGAGTGGTTCGCAGTCCCATCCGAACTGTTGGATCTGCTCGAACCAGCCAATATCGGCGACGCCGGTATAGTCCGTGATGTCATTGCGGAGCGCGTGGTCGGTGAGTGCGGAGACCAGCTGATTGCGAGCGATGCGTCGCTCCCCGGCACGCTGATGCCGGTCGAGGCAGAAACGCGTGATCTCTCGAATGGTTGGGCCACTCGGCACCGCATTGGCGCAGAGATAGGGATAGATGCCGCCCAGGAGGTGCTCGCGATCGGTGTGCAATAGCCGGGCCGATGCGCGATGCGCCCCATCGGGCGACGTCAGGATAAGATAATCGGCCCAAGGGTCGTCGAACTGATCAACTTCGAACTCGCCGGCCAGTACCGGCAGGTCCCAGCCTAGCAGATCGACGAACACCTCCTTCCGGGCCTTGAACATGGCGCGGATCGCCGTCGCCTCGCTCAGCGCATCATGCTCGCGGGTCGCTAAGAGCATCTGATTTCTCCCGTTGGAAACGACGGGAGAAAATCACGAACACGCGAGCTGTACCCCTACCAAGAAATGGGGAGGGGGTGACGCCTTCAGCCGCCGCCCTGAGTGTACCACCATCGGAAAATGTCGGAGAAACTGATCAACCCGTCAAAAAGCGCGCACACGACCAGCGAAGCGCGCTTACGCGTATTATAGCGCTCGCGCGCCTCCTTGAGGTGCTGGATCACCGTGCCGTGGCTGATGCCCAGGATCCGCGATATCTCCCAATCGGTCTTGCCGCGTGCGGCCCACAGGATGCAATCACGCTGGCGGTCGGTTGGTCGTCGCCAGCGTGGGACGAAACCGTGACGAGCGAGGCGCCAGGTTGCCGCCAGAGCCGCCGCACCCACCAATTCCGCGACATCCAGCATGGCAACGGGCAGCCGGCCATCGGGACCGAGCGCGAACGTGCAGGTGCCGGAGGCCTGACCCGGCAAATGTCTGGGGATCGTGTAGCCGTCGACCAGGCCATGATGTTGGCCGGTCCTGAATGTCCTGACTTCGCTGCTCGTCAGGGGGATGATGTCGGACACGTTCGACCAGGGGAAGCCATGCATCCGCTGATCGCCGGCACGGCGGATCGGATCCGTTTTACCAAGGTCGAATGCGACATAGGTTTCGGCCCAGGCGGATGGATAGTCGTGGAAAAGGAGGCTCGTACCCTCCTCGGGCCCGTGGGCGAAGTCCAGGTTCAAGGCGAAATGGTCGAAGCCAAGCTCGCGCGCGCCCCGCGCCAGCATCTCTCGAATATCGTCTACCGCCCGTGAATCGGCCAGCGCGCGGATGATAGGTTCAGCTACAGCAAGACGCATACTCCATCGTTCGGCGGCGAGGGCCGTCCCAATCCGCTGGTCTCGCCAGCCGCCTTCCGTATCGAGGGCTACCGGCGGCGATTCTCACGGCGCTCCGGTAGCCAGCTTGTCGCCGGCTCGATACTGCATCTGAACGCCGCAGCCTGCCGACGGTCGACACAGTGTCGACGCTTATGGGGAAGCATGCCTCCCTGATTTGCTTTTTCCGTTCAACGCTCTCTGAGGGTGCAGCACTTTCCCCGGAACGGTTCTTTCGCATCTCAAGCGTGCGCCCGGGGCGGCGGGGCGGCGGGGCGAGCCTGGCTGAAGCCGGTTGAGCAAATGAGGTGGGCTTGAGCATCATGATATGTGTCATGGGGTCCATGGCTGGTTCAGGGCTTGCCGGTCGCAGGATCAGCCGACGCCCGCGGCAAAGACCGCGAAAGCCTGGGCGTGTCCCTCGCTCCACTTGAGATCGGCGCGATGCGTGGCGTTCGACCGGTGGTCGGCGGCTGTTTGCGCAAACGTACCTTGGCCGATGGCTTTCCGGCTCTGTCCAGGCCCGCGAGTAGCGCCTCCCAGGGCACGCTGTTTCGGTTCTCCACGCGCCGCAGATTCTTCGCCGGATCGTGCAGCTGCACACCGCTCATGATGGCGCGGATCTCGAGCATCCCGGCCTCGCGCAAAACGGTGGCCTGGGCGATGTAGCGGTCACGGTCGGACGCCAGCAGCGACACCTGCGCGTCGCGAAGTTGCTGTTGTGCATAGAGGACGTCGAAGGTCGAACGGTCGCCGATCCGATATTCGTTCACCATTCCGTCGAGCTGGGTTTCCGCGAAGCGGAGCTGTTCCTCCTGGAGACTGGAGACGCGGTCGGCCGTCACCATCTGATTCCAGGCGTTTGCGACGGCGCGGTCCACCTCGCGGCGAGTTGCTTCGATCCTGACGCGTGCCGAGCCGTTGCGGGCCTGGGCTTCGCGGACACGCGAGGCAACGAGTCCCCCCGCGCTCAGCGGTATCGAAAGGACGAGGCTGCCCGTATAGCTTTGGTCCTGGTCACGCAGCCTATAGGGCACCGCGTCCCCATTTAGGGCGGCACTGCCGCGCAGGGTGACGGTCGGGCTCCCTTGTGCCCTGGCCGCAGCGATATCGGCGCGTGATTGCTCCTCGGTGAAGACCGCCCGGCCAAGCTCCGGGTTCTGGCGTTCGGCCAGCGCAAAGGCATCTTCGACACGGCGCGGCAGATTGGGCAGGGCAGGCACCTCGGCCAATTCGCCCGGTTCACGGCCGACCAAGACTGCATAGTCCGTTCGTGCAGCCTCCAGTGCCTGCTCGGCCGTGACAATCTGCTGTTTGGCAATCGCCAGCTGCGCCCGGGCTTGCGACACGTCGGTCAAGGTGAGATCGCCGACATCGTAGCGATCCTGGATCTCCTGGGTGATCTTCGTCAGCTCATCCGTGCTCGCACGCCAGATACGCAACGATTGTTCGTACCGGCGGACATCCACATAGGCGGTGATCACGGCGAGCACGAGGTCGCCTTCCGCGCCGCGCAATTGTTCGCGGCTCGATCTGATCGCGGCAATCGCGGAGTCGCGGGCGGCTGTTGCTCGCCCGCCGGTATAGAGCGGCTGCGATACCGTGAACTCGGCCCGGTTCGTATCCCGGTTCGACGATTCCGGACTAAACGGATTCGAACGCCGTGATGCGCGACCTTCTATCGAGCGCTCAGAGGTGCCGGTGACGTCGATCTCTGCGCTTGGCCGCAGTTGCGACTTCGCCTGGGGCAAGCCTTCGTCGGCAGCATCCAGGTCGTATCGGCTGCCCTCGATCGTCGGATTCGTGCGATAGGCTTCGGCGATCGCCTCGGCGAGCGTTTGACTATGAGCTGGCGCCGCGACCGCGAGCGCAATGGCCGAAGCGAGGAATGCCGTAGATCCGATCCGCATCGGTTATAACCGGAAGATATCGTTGGAGCTGCATCCAAGACGGGTTGCTGCCTCGCGCATGGCGGCAAATCCTCTCAGATGGAAATGCCGGGTGCGCGCCCTGTCGCCGGGACGGATAGCCACGAGGCTTGCGCGTTGAACCTCGTCGACCGGGATCCATATCCAGCCGCCCGTCACGTCATCGAGGTCAGGGCTGTCGATCTTCACGCCTGCGGCGATCAGTGCGGCGCTGCGATCCTGCCAACGAACCGGCGCCCCGCCGTCTACACGATACCATGCGGCCAGCGTGTCGTGACGATGACCGACGAAGAAGCCAACAGCGCCGGGCTGGTAGCGCATATGATGATTGGTCGAGGAGAGCCGGCAAGCGATCTGGCCCGTGAAACGGTCATCCCTAATTACAAGCCGCCACCCATCCTGGCTGAACGCACGCTTGGCGAACGCCGGCGACGGCGCAAGCGTTGCCGCCGCAACCAGGATGAAGCCGAACGGGATCCCTGCAATCTTCACCTCGTGCCTTTCCTCCGATGTTCCTGACGCTTGCCGATCCGTCGTCAGCGTTCCCGCCCTGCCTCATCCAGTGCCTGGGTCACTGGCGAGAGCAGATATTTGATGATCCGGCGTTCGCCTGTCTTGATCTCGGCCTGGACGGCGAGGCCCGGTCCGATCGGTTGATCGCGGCCAGCGATGCGCAGCGTCTTCTGGTCGAGCCGGATCCGTGCCGCATAGACCAGCGACGGCTGCGGGGCTCGTTGCGGCGGCTGGCCTGGCGCGGGTTGCTGCGAGTTTTGCTCGATCGCATCCCTGCTCACGCTCTCGACCCGACCCTGGATCAAGCCGAAGTCGGTGAAAGGGAACGCCTCAAGCTTGATCCGGACCGGCTCGCCCTCATGGACAAAGCCGATATCCTTGTTCGCGATCATCACGTCGACCGCGACTTCGCTGTCGTCGGGTACGATCACCATCAGCGGTTGGGCCGGCTGCACGACGCCGCCGACTGTTGCGATCGCAAGCTGCTGCACGGTGCCGTCGACGGGCGCACGCAACTGCTGAAAGATTCGGCGCTGTCCTGCCTTACGGAGATCCTGTGCGGCCAGCGCGGATTTGTCGCTCGCGTCGCTGAGTGCGGTGACCGCGTCCTTGCCGAAGGTTTCGCGCAGCTTCTGTATCTGCGCATCGATATTGGCGATCGCCGCGCGCGCTTTGGCGGCATTGGCCTGCTGGACGTCGATATCCTTGACGTGTTCGATGCGCGACTGCTGATATTCCGCGAGCTTCAGCCTGGAATAATAGCCCTTGGCGAGAAGTTGCTCCCGGGCATGGATCTGCTCGTCGATGAGCGGCAAGGTTTCCTGGAGCTTCGAAACCTCGGCGAGCGCGCCGGCCAGGTTTGCGGCTTCCTCGGCGCGGTTCTGCACGAGGCCTGCGCGCTCCGCTTCATATTGAGCGATCGCGGTTCGCACGAAACGGTCCTGGGTTCGCACCACGTCCGCCGGCGTGCCGGGCGGGGCCCGGAACGTGTCGGACCCGTCGGTGAGATGGGCCAGCAGCGCATCGTTGCGCGCAGCGATGATGTCGGCCGACAGCCTGGCGCGACTTGCCTGCGCCTCATCGGCGCGAACCAGCGTCGGGTCGAGCTCGACCAGCAACTGGCCCTTGCGGACGTGCTGCCCATTGCGGACATAGATCGCACGGACCGAGCCGATCTCGAGTGGCTGGATGACCTTGACGTTGCTCGCCGGCACGACCTTGCCGCTTGCCACCGCGACGACATCGACCTTGCCGATACAGGCCCACACGATCGCGATCGTGAACAGGCTGCACAGCATCCAGAGCAGCACGCGCATGCCCGGGCTTGCGGGCTTCTCGATGATCTCGAGCGCGGCCGGCAGGAATTCATGATCGGATCGCGGCCTGACCTGCTTGTCCGCCTCGTTCTGCCGGGACCAGGATTCCCTCAGGATCGACCAATGGCGTGCGAGCGTCGGGAAGCGCCGGCCGATGGCCTCGCCGATCATGCGGCGATTCCCATCTGCTTGGCGTACAGCTGGGCATAGCGACCGCCTGTCCGGAGCAGTTCGTCATGATTGCCCTGTTCGGTGATCTCGCCGGCCTCGACGGTCACGATGCGGTTGCACTGGCGAACCGCGGACAAGCGGTGGGCGATGATGATCACCGTGCGGCCGGTGGCGATCTTGCGCAGATTCTCCTGGATGATCTCCTCGCTCTCGGCATCGAGCGCGGAGGTCGCTTCGTCGAGGATCAGGATGCGCGGATCGCCGACCAGCGCGCGGGCGATTGCCATGCGTTGGCGCTGACCGCCCGACAGGTTGTTGCCGCGCTCGTCGATGATCGTGTCATAGCCATGAGGAAGGGCGAGAATGAAATCATGCGCACCCGCGAGCGTGGCGGCGGCCATGACCCGTTCCATCGGCAGCGTGGGGTCGCTGAGCGCGATATTCTCCCGCACCGATCGGTTGAAGAGTATGTTCTCCTGGAGCACCACGCCGATCTGGCGCCGGAGCCAGGCCGGATCGACAAGCGAGAGGTCGACGCCGTCGACCAGCACTCGTCCTTGTTCGGGGATGTAGAGGCGCTGGACCAGCTTGGTGAGGGTCGATTTGCCGGAGCCGGACGGCCCGACGATCCCCAGCATCTCGCCGGCGGCGATGTCGAGGCTGATCCCGCGCAGCGCCTCGGGCGCGTCGGGACGATAGCGGAAGCGGACCTTGTCGAACTGGACGCGGCCCTTGATCGGTGGAAGCGCCGCGCGGTTCGGGTTGTGTTCGGGTTCGGTCGGCGTGTTGAGCACGTCGCCCAGCCGATCGACCGAGATCCGGACCTGCTGGAAATCCTGCCACAGCTGGGAAAGGCGAAGGATCGGGGCGGAGACGCGGCCCGACAGCATGTTGAAGGCAACCAGCGAACCGACGCTCAAATCTCCGGCGATCACCGCCTTTGCCCCGAAATATAGGATCGCGACCGTGGTCAGCTTCGAGACCATCTGAATAAGGTGGTTGCCCCATGTCGCGAGCGTCGCGACCTGGAAGCCGGTACCGGTATAGCCCGCGAACTGGCGTTCCCATTTGTCGCGCATCTGTGGCTCGACCGCCATCGCCTTCAGGGTACCGATGCCGGTAACCGTCTCGACCAGGAACGCCTGGTTCTCCGCGCCGCGCTTGAACTTTTCGTCGAGCCGCCGGCGCAGGATGGGGGTGATCACGACCGAGATGACGACATAGACCGGAATGGATAGCACCACGATCAGCGTCAGCAGCGGGCTATAGAGGAGCATCACGGCGAAGAACACGATCGTGAAGAACAGGTCGAGCACCACCGTGACCGAGTTCGAGGTCAGGAATTCGCGGATGCGGTCAAGCTCGCGCACGCGTGCGACGCTGTCGCCCACGCGACGTGCCTCGAAATAACTGAGCGGCAGGTTGAGCAGATGACGGAACATCTGCGCGGAGAGTTCAGCGTCGACCCGGTTGGTTGTGTGGGCGAACAGCCAGTTGCGCAGGCCCGAGAGCATCGTCTCCCAGGTCAGCACGACGGCGAGACCGATTGCCAGCACGTCGAGCGTCGTCATTGACTGGTGGACCAGCACCTTGTCGATGACCAGCTGGAAGAAGATCGGGCTGACGAGCCCCATGACCTGAAGAAAGAACGAGGCCACCAAAACGTCGCGCAAGGGGCGGCGATACCTGACGAGCGCCGGGATGAACCAGCTGATGTCGAAGGCGCGAGAGACGCCGGCGATCTTCTCGCGCGAGGTGAGCAGCAGGACTTCCCCGCTCAGCCGGTCGCGGGCCTCAGCCTGGCTCCAGATGTCCGGCCGCTCGGCGCCTGGCCGTTGGACAAGGAACCGTGGTTCATCGCCTTCGGTATCTGCCTTGAGCAGGATGATCGAGCTGCCGTCCGCGCAGGCGGCGATCGCCGGCAAGGGGAGCTTGACCAGGTCGCCTGTCGTTGCGAGCCGGGTCTTGGCTACGAGGCCGAGTTTCCTGGCCGTGCGTGTGAGGTCGGCATAGGTATAGGGCGCATCACCCTTGCCACGGTCGTGTGCGATCTGCTGCGGCTCGGCGGAGACACCGAGGAACTTCGCCAGCAGGATGAAGCAGACGAGCGCGGTATCGAACGACGGCTGAACCGGGACGGGATCGCCCTTATCCTGTTCAGCTTCAATGGTGATCGTCATGGAGCGCCAGCACGGAAAGCGATGAGGAGAACCGGGAGCGCCGGCATTCGGATCGAACGGCCGGCGCCCGGGGAGGGGGTAGGGCGCCGGCCGGCCGGGCGGCGCGCTAGCCTGCGCGAGACAAGGCTAGCGCGCCGTCGGCTTAGTTGACCGTCTCTTCCTCGCGCCTTGCTTCCGCGACCTTTTTGGGCGCCATGCGGGCGAGCGTCTCGGAGTCGACCAGTCTGGTGATGATCGGATGGAGCCTCAAATCGCCATCCTTCACGACCTGCCGGAAATTGGCGATCACACTTGTCGTTGCCTTGGGGTTGGGTGCGATCACATCAAGGAGCCAGTTGATGCTCCCCGAATTCCATTCCTCAGCCTTCAGGCGGATCGGGAAGACGCCGGCCTTGATCTGGTCGCGGATCGTCGCATCGACCGACTCCGATACGCTGGCCCAGATCGCGACGCCGGCGACATCGGCAAGCACATTTTGCGCCGCATCGGATGGATAAGCGATCGCGATGCGATCGGCGATCAGCGGCTCGAGCACCAGATGCTGGAGATCGTCGAGCGACTGCCGCCGGTAGCGCGGCAGCATCATCATCGCCATCACGACCTTGCCGAAACTCTCGCGGACATGGGAGCGCATCGTCGCGATCTTCTTCGCAACCTCGGGATCGAGCTGGGGATTGGCGGGCGACTCGACGCCATTGGCGCCGCCGTTGAGCATCGGCGATTCCTCCGATTTGGATGAAGTTACTTTCGCACTCGTTTCTTTCGACACCACACTACCCCCTAAATCATAACAATAACAGCAGACAAATCTGAAATTGCCATCAGACCGCCCGTGGGACCGCAGGATAAATAGCAATTTAACTTAAGTGTCACAGCTCGCCGAGCACTCTGTGCGTCATTCGATTCTCCCTAGAGTGTTGCTGGTTTCAAAGGGAAATCAAGCGCAATCTCAATATAAAGCCAAATTGGCATCAATATACTGGCTTGCGGCAGTCGGCGCTCGTGATAGCGTGTGCGATTGAGGGGGCTCGGAATGACGGCACTAAGAGATCGCTGCGGCACGCTTTTCACGCAACAACGTTTGCAACACCGAGGGTCGGCTCGTAGCCATGCGTCATCTAATCGTGGACTCATCCCTTTGCGGCGCAAAGTCTCCCGTGGGTTCACGGCTTGATGTCACGGCGCAGACTGTTAGGCGCGGCGACCCGAGGAAGTACTGCGCTGCTGGTGAGCGGCGGCGTCGCTGCCGTGCTCGGCGGATGTTCACTTTTACCCGCCTCGTATCGTTTCCGTATGAGGGTCGACGCAAATGCGTCCACGGGCTCTGTGTCAGGATCCACTGTATGTGAGGTCACTGCATTCAAGGTCGCGCGTGTCCTTTCAGAAGAGCGGGCAGGCGGCGGAGGCCTGCGCGGCGAGGCATTGGTGCTGGATTTGCCAGGGCGCCGAGTGTTCGTCCTGTTAACTATTAGTGGCGAAGGCTTCGACCTAGAACCCGCTGTAACCAGAGCACTGTCTGGCGGGAAGCGGCCGGCCAACGTGGACGAATATGTCGCGGCAGTGCGCTCGTTAGGCAGTTGGTTTGGCAGCGCCAAAGCTGACCTACCGCGTGTCGATTGGCCACTTATGGTCGCTTTTCGAGATGCCCGCGACGCGAGAAGCATGGAGCGAGTCAATCCTGCAGAGATTGGCGTACGGCGGATTTCGCTCGAAACGACCAACGATGCGATCACGACCGGCATCGACGAAAAACTGCCGTGGCTCCAGGCGGCTGAGAAGTTTCGGTACAACGGAACACCCGCCGGAGAGCTTTATCCGCTTCCGGCGTGGGACTTCAGGAGTGGCACGAAATGAGCAACGACAATCAGAACGCGGAAGCGGCGATGACATGATGGCGCGTCGGGAAGCGTTTTGGGCCTTGGTCGGTGGGTTGACGATGCTCACCGGCTGCGGCCCGCTGTCCCCGCCGCAGTATCGCTTTCGCATGACGGTAGAGGTCGCGACGCCGCAGGGGATGAAAACGGGTTCATCAGTATATCAGGTTTGGGCTTACACCAATACCGCCAAGGTGCTGCCCGAGGAACATGCGCGCGACTGGGGCGTCAAGGGCGAGGCGGTGGTGATCGATTTGCCGACGGGCCCTGTGTTCGCGCTGATGAAGACCGGGGATCCGCTCCGGAGTGATCTGGCGCAGATGTCCATGGCGGCGCTCGATCCGCAGTTCAAGAATGACATCGTTGAAAGCGCGGGCCGGATTGCAGGGCGCTGGACTAAGGCGCGGGCCGACGTGCGCCGTGAGGATTGGCCGGTAATGGTACGTTTTCGGGACATTAACGATCCAAGGAGCGTCGAAAGAATCGATCCTGTGGCAATTGGGGTGAAACGCGTTGTGGTCGAGACCACGAGCGACCCGGTGACCATCGGGATCGAGAAGCGGCTTGATTGGCTCAAGGGTATTGATGGCTCGCTTACGCGCCGATTGTCGGCGCCAGATCCAACTAATCCTCCTTTTAGTGCTCAAATAAACACTCAATTTTTTTCTACGGAGATCAGTCATGCCCAACGATCCAAAGACTGACTTGATCTATGCCATTATGGCGATGGACGCCTATAATCGCGGCTATGGGGCAGGCATCAAAGGTCTTGGGGAAATTGGGTCGCTCGGAAACTGGGATATCTTAACGACTTCAACGGATGAGTTCGGCCAAAGGGCGCTCAACGCCGGTTTCTATGCGGTCGCTTACCGGAACGCGGTCACGGGTGAGACAATAATCTCGTATCGTGGGACAGATGCGAACATCGTTAATCCGCTTGGCGATGAAGGTAGTGATATCCTTAACGGCTACGGACTTGCGGTCGGCGACATCAATGCGCCGCAGGCGATACTGGCCGCACAATTTTACGATTCGGTCGTACAGGCTGCGGGAGGCGGAACAGTCACGACGACTGGGCACTCGCTTGGTGGTGGGTTAGCCGGTTACGTAGCTGCTGTCGCCGGCGGTCGCTCCGTGCTCTTCGATAATATGCCGTTCGGTATTGCCGCAATGCTGAAGGCTCAGCAATTGGGTATTACCGCACAGATCGGCAAGGCTAGCAGCTATTCTGTAGAGGGCGAATTTCTCTCCGATGCGCGGTCGGGGGATCTTCAAAAAGCGATTGGAAGCGATCTCAGTCTTTTGCCATTCAATGATGCTTGGCAACAACTCGGTAACGATATCGGCGACCTGACACGACAGTTTGAGCAGCCAATTAGCAAATATCCGGCATTTGACCCGGGGGACGATGCGCTTGGCATGTTTCAACGTCACTCCATGGATCTTCTCGTCGCACTGCTGTGGGCAAAAGCCGAGAACGAAACCGATTGGCAAGGTGCCTCGGAGGGGCTGTGGACCGCATTCTTTGATGCGCACATCTCCAACACACTTTCGAGTGCACAGGATATTAGCGGTCGTAGCGATGCGAACGCAGTTCTGCGCGATGCTATTGCGTATTCGGCGATTGGCCCATCATCGCAGTCAGATGCCAAACCCTTCGGCGACACCGCAATTTGGTCGATGTTCAACGACGCTGGCGAGTTGGGTAGGATTTTATCCGATCCCCATTCCAGTTTTTTCGAGAATACGGTTACGTTTCGGAGCAACGGGTTCTTCTCGGATCCGACGAAGATTGATGTCAAGCAATGGCTTGCCGACATCTCTGTCCAATATGCCGGCGCGCTGGCCCTCAATGATGTGGAGCAGGTGGAAGGAGGGAGGGTTTCGACTCCGTCCGGTGCCGTCGACGTGCGCCAGGGGGTACTTGCTCTCAGTGAGAACGACAGCATCCTTTCAATCGATCTGTCGAGCGTGCTCTGGAAGGATGCGCTGAAGGGAAAGGATCCACTGGAGGCAAGTGCGGTTGATCCCATCGACGCTGGCAAGTTTCGGGAGTTGTACTTCAAGCAGGGGGTGGGTGACACTCTCGATGGAATTCTCAACCGCCTCGGAGTGTCGACTCCTGACGAATTAGCAAAGAAATTCTGGAAGGCCACCGATGGTCATGTGATTGATCGGTTCACGGTTTTGACCACGGACCAGCAGGGTGGCGATTTCACGATCGCGCCTCGCAGCTATGACGCGCCCGTAGTCTTGGGCGACCAGGCGCACGTCGACATGTTCGTGGCCTCGACGGGCGATGATCACATTACCGGAACATCCGGACACGATATCATCATCGGCAATGGCGGATCGGACGACATCGACGCCGGCGCGGGCAATGACATCATCCTCGCGAGTGGCGGCATTGGATCCTCGGTTCGTGGTGGCATTGGTCGCGATTTCATCGTCAACACTTCAATCCGCGGCGAAATCTGGGGTGACACTGAAAGCGGCTACTATGAAAAACTGCTATTCGATGCTGACGGGAATCCGTTGCTCAATGCCGACGGGAGCCAACAAACCGCGCTCGCCAAGGTTGAAGATAGCGAGGCGAATTCGGATCTCTTCTGGTTTGCACCCGACGTTACGATCAAGGATGCCCAGGTTCACGATCGCCTCGTCTTTCAGGGTATTGCCCTGACGGGCGGTGATCGCAACCCCGCTTATAGCTTTGCTTTGGGTGGTGCTATCTCGTCCGTGGCAAGTGGGTCGCTCAATGCGTTCGGCTTTGGAAATGCTTTGGCAGGGGCTATTGGCGGTGCCGCAGCGGCGGCGGGAATATTCTTCGATAAGCTGTTACCCTTTATCGTCTACCAGTTCACACCCACCGGGGTCGACGAAGACGGAAATCAGGTTGGTACGCTCAAGATCGGGAACATCTTCACCGGTCTCGACAGATTGATCAACGGAACCCCTTCCGGAGGCGCATCGAACCCTGATCTACAAGGGGTTATGGTCGTCGAAAACTTCAAGATGGAGAAGAGCTTCTGGGGTTATGAGCAGGCCGCACTTGCCGAGAATGGCACACTTGGGATGTCGTTCAAGGAAGTAAACCCGCTGGACCTTGCTCTGGCGGTAACGGGGCCGCTTCTTCGTGCGAGCCTATTGACCGCTGGCCAAGCTATTGTTCTGCAATCTCTGCTTCAAATTGACTATATAGTTGGTTTCACAAGTGCCCTCGCCAGCAGAGCCAAAACCGCTCGCTGGTTTGAAGATGGCGATCCGCTCATCATCGATCTTGACGGCGATGGCATCGAGACGACGAGCCTGGATGGATCGAAGGTCTACTTTGACGTCGACGGAGATGGGTTCGCCGAGCGCACTGGTTGGCTGAAGAGCGATGATGGCTTCCTGGTTCTCGACGCGAATGGCAACGGTCGGATCGACAGCATCGCAGAAATGTTCGGCGGTGTCGGCGCATCTGGATTTGCCGAGCTCGCATCCTACGACACCGATGGCGACGGTCGGATCACTGTCGCCGACGCTGTTTGGGGAAGCTTGCAAGTTTGGCGGGATCTGAATGGTGATGGCATCACCGAAGATGGCGAACTCAAGTCACTGAATGATCTCGGCATCGTTTCCCTTGGCGTTACGAGTAATTCCCTTGATCTTACCACGCCGCAAGGCACCCGGCTGACCGGCTATGGCGACGTCACATTGTCAAACGGCAGCGTTCGGCGAATGTTCGACGCGGCCTTTGCCTCGAGCGATGTAGATACACGCTATGCTGGTGAGAGCGGCCAGGCCGCTTGGCAGTCGGACCAGACGATCGATGCCAAAGGTTTCGGCACGATCACCAACCTCTCAGTCGCGACGGCCAACGATATCAGCCTAGCCAAGCTGGTGGCAGATACGGCCGCGGGCATGACCAGCACCAATCTGAAGGACTTGGTCGGCCAGGCCGGTGCAGTGCTCGGCGCGTGGGGCCAGGCGCTCGAACAGACGCGTGAGTTGATGCCCGTGCTAGTGGCCGTCGATGCGCAGGGGAAGGCGACTCTCGTGGACCGCGGTGTCTACGTCGAGGACGCTCAAGGTGGCTATTGGACGCTCGCCTCGGGTGCGCCGGTGCTCGATGCACAGGGGCACGCGATCACGCGGGCAACGTTGCAGGACGTGTTGGCCCAAGGTGCTGGCTGGCACCTCGAACAGACCTGGTCGCCCTCCGATCGCGCCTCCGCGCTTCAGTTCCGGGACGATGCGCCCTATCTGGTCAAGATCGTGGACGGCCGTGCGGTCGTGCTCGATTATGGCATCAAGCAATCCGACGGCAGCTGGAAGCTCGCCTCCGATCCGAACACCAGCTACGCCTCCAAGAACGATATCCTCGCGCTCGGCCACCCCACCGGCACGGAGTGGCGCAGCGAGGAGATCGGCTTCAACCCCTATGCGAACCTGCCTGTCGACCGGATCGGCGTCCGCATCACCGACGGCGTGGTGGTGGATTATACCGTCCAAGTCACCGACCAGGATGGCACCTTCTATGTCTGGGCACGCAATCTCGACCGCGCGCTCCAGCTCGAATGGAAGACCGGCGACAGCCGCGAGTTCAACCTGCGCAACTACGCGGTCGATTTCGACCACCTGGATGAAGTCGGATCGACCGACGATTCCGCCTATCGCGTCGAGATCATGACCCCTGGCGAATTCCAGTTCGCGACGTCGCTCGGGGGCATCGACTTCCGGCCGGAGATCCTCTCGGCGACGCTCGATAACACGACTGGTCATATCGACTATGCCGTCAATCAGACGGGCAGCGCCAATCTCTCTACCGATCCTAACAATTATATTTCGGGCATCAGTGCGGTCATCGACCTGCTCCAGCCGGTCATGCAGCAATATATCACGGCAAGTAGGCGCTTCGCGGTACGCCTAGCGCTTCAGGGTGGCCTAAAGGGCTTCGCGCAGGGCATCACCTATGACGTCGCGTCCGACAGCTATCGCCCGACGACCAATCGCGAACTCGCACCGCTCTTCGAAGCCATCTTCGCCAGCGCGCCGACATCGAACACCAACGATGCGGTCCTCGACTATCTGACTAACTGGAACGAAATTCTCTCGCAGATCTACCCTGATTACCATCCCTCGGGCGACGGCAATGTGCTTGGCGGCGCGCTTACCGTCGACCAAGCCTTCATCTTCCAGATGCTGTTGCCGGCGTTCGAGAATATCGGCGTCGACCTCGACATCCAGGGCGTAGCCCATGCGCTCTCGATCGACGAGACCAGGATCATCACCCACGGCGCCGGTGATACCACCGTCAACGGTACAGGTGGCACAGACTTCTTCTACATGACGGGCGGCGACCAGACGCTTCAGGGTGGGTTCGGGGCGGACTATTATTTCGTCGGCAAGAATTCCGGCAACGATGTCATCTACGACCAGGACGCCGGCGATGCGGATGAGCTACGCTTTACCGACGTGATGTCGACCGATGTTACGGCCCGGCGCGATGGCCAGGACCTGATCCTGACGTTCGGCAATCGCACTATCCGCGTGCGTGACCAGTTCCTGGGCGAACTCAACGATTATCTCACCAACGGCACACAGCTGGATAGCGGAGTCAACGCGATCGTCTTCGCTGATGGCGTGGTCTGGGATCGCACGCGTCTCGCTGTTGAGGTTGTCGACAAAGCTAGAGCCGCGGGAGCCTACGACGATCCCATCATCGGTTCAGGCACGGGGGACGTGCTCTGGGGTGGTAAGGGTAATGATTATCTGTCCGGCGGCGCTGGCGGCGACTTCTACATCTACGAACGCGGCGATGGCCAGGATGTCATTGATGATGAGGGCACGTTCTCGTTCGGACCGGTCAAGGCGGGCATCGATTTCCTGCAATTCAAGGGCGATATCACGGCAGACGACCTCCGCCTGATCCGCGATGGCGCAAGCGAAAATCTCAAGATCGTTATCCTCGACAAGGACGGCAATCCGACCTCGGACACGATCGAGATCGTCGGCCAGTTCGGCGGCGTGCGGCTCAATCTCGGGATTTTCTCGGATGCGCTGGGCGGCAATGCCGGGCTCGATTATGTCGCGCCCAATCTCATCGAACGCTTTGTATTCGATGATGGCACGAGCCTCGACTTCACCCAGATCGTCGAGCAGGTGCTCGCCAATGCCAAGACCGATGGCAACGACGCCATCTATGGCATGCTCAACGACAACACCCTCGATGGCGGCAAGGGCGACGACTACCTGACCGGTCTCCAGGGCTTCGACACCTACATCTATGGCAAGGATTACGGCCAGGATGTGATCGAGGATAACGATCTCTCCTCGTCACTTTTCGGTCCCAAGGACGACCTGCTCAAATTCACTGACGACCTGCGCTGGACCGATTTCGACTTCCTGCGCGCCGGCGCGTCCGACACGCTGACCCTGCAGGTGAAGGGCACCACCGACCAGGTGATTCTCAAGGATTTCCTCGAGGAAATCTTCCTCGTCGGCTATGTGAACCTCATTGAGAACATTCAGTTCGCCGACGGCACGCAATGGTCGTACCTGCAACTGCTCCAGCACTATGTCGACATCGCCAAGACCGCCGGCGACGATCATATCTATGGCTTCGAGGGCATCCGCGATGCGATCGACGGCGGTGCCGGCAACGACATCCTCGAAGGCCTGAGCGGCGACGATCGCTACGTCTTCTCGCGCGGCTATGGCCATGACACGATCATCGACACGTCCGGCGACGAAAGCGTCCAGATGCTGGGCCTGTCGTCGAGCGACGTCACCTTCACCCGCACCGCGCTAGACCTTATCATCACGATCAAGGATACCGGCGAGCAGCTGGTGCTGCAGAACCAGTATGTGCGCGACGACGGCCAGCATGACGCCGTCGAATATTTCGAGTTCACCGACCGCACGATCAGCTTCACCGACGTCAACCCGGAGGACCTCGACCTTGTCGGGACCAATGGCGACGACACGATCACCGGGTCCGACTTCGGCGAGCTGCTCGATGGCCGCGGCGGCAACGATACGCTGATCGGCGGCGATGGCGGCGATCGCTACAAGTTCGACATCGGCTATGGCGACGATGTCATCGTCGACCATCGCAAGCGCGCTTATTGGCCGGATCGGCCTGGCGCCAACGTGCCCGTCGATGATGTCGTCGAGTTCGGTCCCGGCATCACCCGCGACAACATCGTCTTCACCAAGAGCGGCAACGATCTCGTCATCACGGTGTTGAGTGAGCAGGGCATCGCCTTCCCGGATAGCTTGCGGATCCGCAACCAGTTCCTGAGCGTCGAGGATGCGGTCGAGAAGTTCAAATTCTACGACGGCAGCGTCATTACGCTGCGCGATATCGAACAGCTCCTCCAGATCGAGGGCGGGAACAGCGCCGATAACATCATCACCGGCATTCTCGACCAACCCAATGTCCTGGATGGCCGCCAGGGCGACGACACGCTGATCGGCGGCAACAAGGCCGACACCTATGCCTTCAGCGCGGGCTACGATCTCGACCGGATCGAGGAGCGTCCCGATCAGGCCGGCGTCATCGACAAGGTCGTGTTCGGATCGTCGGTCGAGCGCGAGGATGTCCGCTTCCGCCGCAACGGCAACGATCTGATCGTCGATCTCGGCAACGGCACCGATGCGCTCACCATCGTGGGCGGTCTCGCCAACACGCGCATCGAGGAATTCCTTTTCGCCGACGGCTCGACGCTCAAGCTCGACGAAGCGACCAGCTTCACTGGCGACGATGGTGTCACCGTTTCGCTCGCCTCGGTCTATGATCGGCTGCTGACCGGCACGGCCGGCGACGATGATCTGGTCGGCTTCGATAATCGCGACGATACGATCGCCGGCGGCGCCGGTTCCGACGCGATGGCGGGCGGTCTCGGCAACGACACCTACAAGTTCGGGCTCGGCGACGGCAGCGACAGCGTCTACGACACCGGCGGCATCGACCAGATCGTCTTTGGTGACAATGTGACGCAGGATCGCGTCACCTTCGCGAACGTCGATGGCGACCTCATCATCACGCTCGCGACGGGAACCGACAAGCTCGTGATTCTCGGCGGCTACAAGAATACGCCGGTCGAAAATTTCGTGTTCGCCGACGGCATCAGTCTGTCGATCACCGACATCCGCACCAATCTTGCGACCTCAAGCGAGAATGGCGGTCAGGATATCCTCGACCTGCGCGATCTTGCCGCCAATATCGAGATCGGCGCCGGGCGCGGCAACGACCGTATGATCATGGCGAATGGGAGCACGCTGCTCATCAATCCCGGTGACGGCTTGGACCAGGTCGAAATGCCGGCTGGTGTCACCGATGCGATCGTCAGCTTTACCGGCGCCGGGGCGTCCGGCGCGAAAGTCCGCCTGTCGACGCTCAATAGCAACGACCTTATCATCACCTTCCCGGCCACCGGCGACCAACTGACCGTTGTCGGTGCTTTGGGGTCTGGGGCGACGCCGCGCTTCCAGTTCGCCGACGGCAGTATCTGGGACAAGGCCGCGCTCGTGCAGCATGCGGTGGACGACCAGGCGAGCGACAATGGCGATATCATCCTCGGCAGTTCGCTGGCCGACATCATCACCGGCGGCCGCGGCGACGACCAGCTGCGCGGTGGCGCGGGTGACGACACCTATGTGTTCACGATCGGCGACGGCCGTGACGTCATCGATGACGCGAGCGGCAACGACACGCTCAGGGTCGTCGGCTACCGCCCGGACGAGATCAAGGTCGCGCGCACCGCGCCCGATCGCCAGGAACTGGTCCTCCTGCTCGGTGACGAGGGCGATCAGGTCGTGCTGCGCTACGATAATGGTTCGGGCGTGGACTCCGTCCTTTTCGGTGACGGCACGCGCCTGTCGCGCGATGCGCTGTTCGCGCTTGCCGATGCGTCTGGCCACGATGGCGACGATCGCGTGGTCGGAACTGGCAGCGGCGAGACGCTTGGCGGAGGACGCGGCGACGATGTGCTGATCGGCAATGGTGGTGCGGACGTCTTCCTGTTCAATCGCGGCGACGGAATCGATCGCATTGAGCCCGGCAGCAATGTCGACGGACTTGCCACCTTGCGCTTCGGCGATGGGATCGCCCTTGAGGACGTGGTCGCGAAGCGCGATGCGGACGGCAATCTCGTTCTCTCGATTGCAGGCACGCTCGACCGCGTGGTGCTGGTCGACCCGGCAGGTGACCTTGATCCCATCGTCGGGACCATCCAGTTCGCCGATGGACGCACGAAGACCTTCTCGGCCTATGCGCTGGAGGCGCTCGCGACCGATGGCGACGATCACATCGTCGTTCCCTCCTCCAAGGCAGCGAACGGCAGTTGGGTCGGTGCCGAGATTTATGGCGGGCTTGGGAACGATCATATCGAGGGCGGCCGCGGTGCGGATGTCATCACCGGTGGCAAAGGCGACGATCTCCTCGAAGGCGGGGAAGGTGTCGACACCTATTGGTTCGAGCGTGGCGATGGACAGGATGTTGTGTCCGATCGCGGAGCCGGTAGTGACGGCGCCGACCGGTTGCGGTTTGGCGCGGGGATCACGTCTGCCGAGATCCATGTAGCGGCCTCGGGCGCCGATCTTGTCCTGACGCTTGGCTCGACGGGCGACCGTGTGACGCTGAAGGATATGCTGGCGTCCAATCCCGGCGGGCAGGATCTGGGCATCGAGCAGGTTGTTTTCGCCGATGGTACGACCTGGTCACTCGCTGATCTTCTCGCACGTGCCGGCGTGGGCAGCGACGGCGATGACCGTCTCGACCTGAGCGCGGTCGGCGACACGCCGCTGACCATCATCGGCGGGCGCGGCGATGATTATCTCGCCGGGAGTTCGGGCGACGATGTCTACCGCTTCAACGCGGGCGATGGCCGCGACACGATCGCAGAGGTCAACAACGGAGCCTCCAACGACACGATCGAGCTCGGCGCGGGCCTTGGCCGTAGCGATCTGGTTGTCGTTCAGTCGGGGAACGATCTGATCCTGCGTTTCTTCGGTCGCGATGATCGGATCACCATCCTCGACGGCGCGCGCGCCGATCGTTCGCCGATCGAGCAGATCCGGTTCGCCGACACGACGCTGCTGAGCGCGGCCGACCTGCGGGCGGCAATGGTGAGCGCGACCGCTGCGGAAGCGTTGCTCAGCCCGTCGACCGGCACCGATCCCTTTGCAGCGCCGATCTTCACCGGCGGGGATTTCGGGGATAGCGGCGGCTCCACCGGAACGGGCGGAGGCACTGGAGGGTCCGGTGGGACCGGGGGCGGCGGCGGCACTGGTGGGGAGACCGGCGGCGGCACGTCGACCAATCCGCCGTTCCCGATCACCGGTATCGATTGGACCGGCACCGAAGGCGAAGACGTCGAATATGGCACCGACGGTAATGACCGCCTCGATGGCGGTGCGAGCAATGATACCTTGTATGGCGGGCTCGGTGACGATGTTCTGATCGGCGGCACCGGCGACGACATTCTTGACGGTCAATGGGGGAAAGCCGTTGTCGACGGGGGCGACGGCAACGACCAGATCATCATCGGCAATATCGCCTATTACAGTTCGATCCTCTTTGAAGGCGTTACGGCAACCGGAGGCAGCGGGCAGGACACCTACGTCATTCGGCCGCCCTATGATGTGGGCGCCAACCCGTTCGGGCTGCCCACGCAATATGACGCGGCGGCAACCAGCGTTGTCACCGACTTCCAGGCCGGCGCCGGCGGCGACCTCATCCAGTTCCAGAATATCGACGAGTGGCTGAACGAGACCCAGCGGGTCCAGATCGACTTTCCGATCGATCAGGTGTTCGCGATCCAGGATGGCGCTGACGTGGTCATCCGCTTCTATTATGACGATGGGCGCACGCTCGATCTGCTCCGCCTGACCAACGTCGACGGAGCGGACCTCACCACCGGCAATCTGCCGCAATTCGCCGGGCGCGAAGAGCTGGTCTCGGTCGTCTATAATCTGACGGGCACCAGCGGTGACGATATCCTGACCGGCGGCGGGCTTGCCGACCGCCTCGATGGCGGCGCCGGCAACGACCAGCTGTCAGGCGGTTCGGGCGGACGCGACGTGCTGATCGGTGGCGACGGGAACGACATCCTCACGCCTAGCCAGACGGGTTCGAACACGCTCGACGGTGGCGCAGGCGATGACGAGTTCATCCTGTCGAACACCACCGGCGATAACGTCGTCACCGGCGGTGCCGGAAGCGATACGATCCGCGTCGCGGTTGGAAGCGGCAGCTATCCCTTCAACAGCGTGACGGACTTCCAGGCTGGTGCCGGCGGCGACCGCATCGCGGTCGACCTCGCGCCCGGTGTCTCGGGCGCGCTTCAGCTGGTCCAGCAAGGCGCCGATACGCTCATTGTCTTCGCCGGCAATGAAGGGCTCTTCGAGCTGTTGCGGCTCGACGGAGTCGATGCGACCAGCCTCACGGCCGACAATTTCTCGGGCGTCGATTTCGGGCCGGCCGTTCCGCTGAACCTGACCGGCACCGACAGCGCCGACACGCTCACCGGCGGCTATGGCGATGACACGCTGATCGGCGGTTGGGGCGCGGACGTCCTCGATGGCGGCTTCGGAAATGATCACCTGGTGGGCGACGCGGCAACCGGGGAGCCGCCGTCCGCAGACGGTCCGAACCCGCTGATCGCGTATTTCGGTTCGGTCTCCAACGCCCTCGTGAATGGGCTGGGCGGCGATGCCGGCTTTGGCGAATTGGCCCAGGATGTTGCGGACGATCTCAACACCGATTTTGACATTCCTGCCGATTTCATGGGCGGGCAGATCGTCATCGACGGCGTGGCGGTCAGTTCGCTCACGGTCAATTCCAACGGCGTGCTCACGCTGGGCTCGCTGCAACTGGGCGTCTGGCCTCACGATGTCGACGAAAATGGCGGGCCGCTGACGCCGAGCGACGGCGGCAACAGCACGGGTGCCAACCGCGTCTGGCTGGACTTTGATGCCGCGACGGGCACGATCACCGTTACGTGGGACGACGTCGGCGCATACCCGCAGGGAACCGACCCCAACGCCTTCCAGATCCAGCTCAAGGCGCTGGGCGATGGCGATTTCGACGTGCTCTATCGCTATGAGCAGATCGACTGGAGTAATCCGTATGTGGCGAACGGCCCGTTCATTTCGACGGGCTTGGGCCAAATCTACCTGCCTTTCCCGACAGGCGGGGATACCGAGTTTGACACCGCCGACGGCAATCTCGGCGTCGCCGGCGTCTGGGGCGCGCAAATCCGCGGAGGCGTCGTCAATACCGGTGTACCAAGCGAGGACGATGTCCTGCTCGGCGGCGATGGCGACGATCTGCTCGAAGGCGGGCTTGGCGCGGATATTCTTTCCGGCGGCGCGGGCAACGATGTCCTGCGAGGCGGCGACGGTAACGACACCCTGTTCGATTCGGAAGGAGCGAACGATTTCGACGGCGGTGCCGGGGATGACCTGCTCTCGGGATTCTCGGTCAATGGCGCGGTTGATCAGCTGACGGGCGGTGAAGGCCGGGACACGTTCAGCCTGGTCGCCGACCAAGGCGGGGCGGTCCCTTCCGCGTTCAATGCGGCGATCGACGTCATCACCGATTTCACCGCAGGCGATGATGGCGACATCATCGACGCACCGTTCAACAGCGGCAACGGCAACCCCTTCCCGGGCAACACGGCTTTCCTCGTCTATGTCGAGCAGGACGGCGCGGATACGCTCGTCTCGATCGACCAGAATGACGGCAACGGCCGTTTTGCCGTTCTTCGCCTGACCGGCGTGGATGCCACGACGCTCACCCAAGCCAATTTCGGTGGTGCGAGTTTCGAGCTCATCGCGCCGCGCAATATCGCCGGCACGGACGGCATGGACCTTCTGACGGGCGGCGTCGCCGGCGATACGATCAATGGCGGCTACGGTGCCGACACGATCCGGGGCGGCGATGGCAGTGACCTGCTGATCGGCGATGACGGGGTCGCCAACCCGTCACCCATCGATCTCGCATCCTATTTCGGGTCCGTTACGAGCGCCCTCATTTCCGGCCTCGGCGGCACCGCGGGTTTTGGCGAGGCGGCGCTTGTGCCGTCGAGCCCCTATCAGAACGTCTATGTCGGCATCCCATCGGACTTCAACGGTGGTTCCTTCAAGGTCGGCAATAACTTCGTCGGCGGCCTGAACATCGACAGCTATGGCACCGTAACCATCGGCGACATGCGCCTTGAGGTCTGGCCGAACTATGCCGTCGATACCAGCGGCGGCGCGTTGACGCCGACGCCCGGAGGCAACAGCCAGGGCAGCAACCGCGTCTGGTACGATTTCGACCCCGCGACCAACACGATCACCGTGACCTGGGACGATGTCGGCAATGCGTCATCCAGGTCGACGCCGAGTGCCTTCCAGCTTCAGATCAAGCTGGTCGGCGAGAATGAGTTCGATGTCCTCTACCGCTATGAAGACCTGAACTGGTCCTCTTCTTACAGCGTTCCGCGGGTCTCGTTCGGGAACGATCTCGCCGCCGCCCTACCGATCGCTGACGGCACGCTTTCCCAGATCGATACGCTTGACGGCAATACCGGCACTGCCGGCGTCTGGGGCGCGCTCATTCGCAACGGATCGATCATCGGCGTCTCGACGAGCGAAGACGACACGATCTATGGCGATGCCGGCAACGACGAGCTGCGCGGCGGTCTCGGCAATGACATGCTGGATGGCGGGGCCGGCGATGACCTGCTCCTTGGCGGTGATGGCGATGACAATCTCCGCGACGACCAGGGCGCCAACATCCTCGACGGCGGAGCCGGCAACGATACCTTCTCGGGCTTCACCCTCAACGGCGAGAAGGATCAGCTCACCGGTGGCAGCGGCCAGGACAGCTACGTGCTGGTCGACAATGGCGGAGGCGGCGGACCGGTCGGCGTCGCAAGCATCGAGGGCGTGGCAGCCTTCTCGGCAAGCTTCACCGCGCAGGATCTCGCCGATGTTGACGTGATCACGGATTTCGAAGCCGGTGCAGATGGCGATGTTCTCGACGTGCCATATTCGGGCGGCGAGGTCGGGATCAGCTACCCGGTCTATGTCCAGCGTGATGGGGCGGACACGATCGTCTTCATCGATCGCGAGGATGGCAACGGCATCGTACCCGCTGTGCGCCTTGTGGGCATCGACCCCGCAGACCTGACGCGAGCCAATTTCAACGGCGCGCCATTCCAGTCGCTCGATCCGCTCAATCTCACCGGAACCGAGGGCGTGGACGTTCTCTACGGCGGAGGCGGCGACGACGTCATCAATGGCGGCTATGGCGCGGACACGCTCTACGGCCAGAATGGTGACGACACGCTGATTGGCGACAACGGCACACCCAATCCCTCGCCAATCGATCTCGCGGCCTATTTCGGTCCGCTGTCGAACGCGCTGGTCTCGGGGCTTGGCGGCGACGCCGGCTTCGGCGAAGCAGCGTTCCCGGCCTCGGCGCCCTATCAAAGCGTCGACGTCGACATTCCGTCCGATTTCAACGGCGGCAGCCTGATGATCGGGGGAGAGGCCGTCAGCCAGATCCATATCGACAGCTATGGCCCCTTGAGCATCGGTTCGCTCGGGCTGCAGATCTGGCCCTATTATGCGGTCGATACGAGCGGCGGTCCTCTGACCCCGACGCCGGGCGGCAACAGCCAGGGCAGCAACCGCATCTGGTACGATTTCGACGCGACGACTAACACGATCACCGTCACCTGGGACGACGTCGGCAGCTATTACGGGCATTCGACGCCAAGCGCCTTCCAGGCGCAGATCAAGGTTCTCGGCGACGATGATTTCGACGTCATCTATCGCTACGAGGACCTGAACTGGCCGGGCGGAATCTATTCTCCGCCAGCCCTTTCGATCAACGGGCTGTCGGTCAGCCTACCCATCGATCCGTCGCTCGCGACACAACTCGACAACCTGAACGGCAACGCCGGCGCTCCGGGTGTCTGGGCAGCGCAAATACGCAACGGTTCGATCATCGGGGTTTCGCAGTCCGAAGCCGACATCCTCTGGGGTGGTGCAGGCGACGACATTCTTCAGGGCGGACTTGGCAATGACACGCTCGATGGCGGCGACGGCGACGATACGCTGGTCGGCGGTGTCGGGGACGACGTCCTGCGCGACAGCGTGGGTGCCAACAGCTTTGACGGTGGTGCCGGCAACGACACGCTGAGCGGCTTCTCCGGAAATGGCTATGTCGATCGCCTGAAGGGCGGCGATGGCCAAGACACCTTCATCGTCAATGACAATTATTACGCGCCCGATGGCTCTGGCGGGCGCGCTGTCGACGTCATCGAGGACTTCACCGCAGGCGCGGGCGGCGACAAGCTCCAGATCAACTACGCCTTCGGGGGCCTGGCTTATGCCAGGGACGGGGCCGACACGCTCATCTACGCAGACTATAACGACGGAAAGGGCAAGGTGCCCATCCTGCGCCTCCAGGGCGTCGATCCCGACACGCTGGTCGCCGCCAATTTCAGTGGCCAGACCCTCTATCGCCTCGATCCGATGATCGTCAGCGGCACGGCCGGCGACGACATCATCCAGGGCGGTTACGCGAACGATGAGCTGAGCGGCGGGCCGGGCGCAGATACCATTCATGGCTATAAGGGCGACGATCATCTGGTCGGCGATGACGGCAGCGCTGGAGAAGCGTCACCCGACCTTGCTGCTTATTTCGGCCCGATCGACCGGAGCCTCATCAACACGCTCGGCGGTGCGCGCGGCTTCGGCGACGTGGCGCTTGGGCGTGCCGACGATACCGGGACGTCGATCGCGCTGCCCTCGACTTTCCACGGCGGATCGGTTGTGGTTGGCGGCGCGGCCGTCACAAGCGTCGGCATCGACAATAACGGTTATGTCGAGATCGGCGGGCTGCACCTTGGCATTTACCGCCACGACGCAGATACGCGCGCGGGCGAGCTGAATCCGAGCCCAGGCGGAAACAGCGCCGGGTCGAATGAGGTCTGGTACGACTTTGACGACGCCACCAACACGATCACGATCACTTGGGACGATATCGGCCGCTTCAGCAGCGGCACGGCGCCGAACGCTTTCCAGCTCCAGGTCCATATCCTCGGCGACGATCAGTTCGACATCGTCTATCGCTACGAGCAGTTGGTCTGGAGCGGGGCCTATCCTGATCAGTTGCCGAGCATCGTTATCGGCGGTCAGCGTTTCGATATTCCGGCGCCGAACAACGACCCCACGCTGCTCGACAGCGAGGCGGGCAATATCGGCTCTTCGGGTGTCTGGGTCGCCCAGGTTCGCGGTGGCGCCATCACTGGCGGGCCGCTCGCCATCGACGACCGCCTCTACGGCGAAGAAGGCAATGACCTGCTGGACGGCGGATCGGGCAATGACATTCTCGATGGTGGTGTCGGCAACGACACGCTTCGGGGTGGGGCCGGCCACGATCAGCTGACCGGTGGCGCCGGTGCCGACATTCTCGATGGCGGAGCGGGCAACGACCGCTTCTTCGGCGTGGCCGACGATGCCAGCGTGGATCAGTTCACCGGCGGCTTGGGCCGCGACGAATATAGCGGCATCAACCTTGCCACGATCGGCACCATCGCGGTCGAGGATGTCATCACCGACTTCGAAGCCGGGGCGTCCGGCGACATCATCCACATCGCGGGTGTCGCGGCTGGCAGCAATCCGTTTACCGACAATGTGCTGTTCGTCCGCCGGTCCGGCAACGATACTGTCCTTGTCTATCGTGGCGCGGATGGCCATGAGCAGTCCATTGTCCGGCTTCAGGGCGTGGATCCGGCCAGCCTCGTTCCCGCTAATTTCGACGGCTATATCTTCCCGCAGGTATTCCCCGTCGTCATCGACGACGGGGATGGCGACTCGGTCCTGACAGGATCGGGCCAGAACGACCTCATCGACGGCAACGGCGGCAACGACACGATATTCGGCTATGCCGGTAATGATCGTCTCGCGGGCGGTACCGGCGCGGACATCCTGGACGGCGGCGAGGGTAATGACTGGCTGTCGGGTGAGCAGGGCGACGACCGGCTGACCGGGGGACTGGGCGACGACGTGATCGCCGGCGGCTCGGGCAGCGACCGCATCTTCGGCGGCGCCGAGGGCGTGGATCTTGTCGGCAACGATGTGATTTCGGGTGGCCAGGGCGATGACGAGATTCATGGCGGCCTTGGCAACGATACCTATTATTTCGACCGGGGCGATGGCCGCGATACGCTCGTCGACGCGGGCGGCACTGACCGGATCGTGTTCGGCGCGGGGATCGCTGCGACCGACGTGTCGGTGGTGCAGGTCGGTGGCGACATCGAGCTGCGCATCGCTGGCGACGGTGACCGGATTCGTCTGGTCGGCGCGCTTGGTGGCGACGACACCAGCATCGAGACCATCGAGTTTGCCGACGGGACGACCTGGGACTGGCAAGCCACGGTTGCGCGATCGATGGCAGCTACGGACGGCGACGACGCCCTGCGCGTCGCCGACAGCGTCGCGGGCCTGTCGGCCAACCTGATCGTCAATGGCAGTTTCGAGCAATTCGATCCGGCATCCGGCTCGGACCAGGGCGGCTGGTGGAACGTTGCGTCCATTCCGGGCTGGCGCGAAACCCAGGGGGCGCTCTTCGAGATCGTCTATTCGAACGATCAGGTCCAGCCGTCTGAAGGCAGCAACTGGCTCGACCTCGACGGACAAGGCTATAACAAACACATCGCCCAGACGATCGGCGGTCTGACGGCCGGTGAGCAGCTGTTGCTGCGCTTTGACTATGCCAACCGGACGACGCCGGAGTCCGGCTCGTTCGATGTGATCTGGAACGGTGCGGTCATCGCCTCGATCAACGACGGCACCCTGGCCATGCGCACGGCGGGGCTTCTGGTCACGGCGATTGCCGGGGACAATGTCCTCCAGTTCGTCTCGACCGGCATCACCGACACGACCGGTGCGTCGCTTGATAACGTCCGCCTGCAGGCGGTCCAGCCGGGCGGTGCTGGCGGTGCACTCTCCGGTGGTGCCGGCAATGATCGCCTGACCGGCAATTACGCCGACGACACGCTGACCGGCGGTACCGGTGACGATCTGCTGGCCGGTGGTCTTGGTAACGACATTTACGTTTTCGCCCCGGGCGACGGTCAGGACAGCATCGATGACCGGGACGGGCTCAACCGGATCCAGTTCGCGAGCGGCATCGCCGCTGACGACGTCCATCTGATCCGCAGTGGCGACCATGTCGCGCTCGAGATTATCGGCACCGGCGACCGGGTCGACCTCGGCCAGTTGCAGGCCGCTGGCGTGCCCTTCGAAGTATCGTTCGCCGATGGCACGCTGTGGAGCGCGGCGACGTTGACCAGTCTCGCGCTCGCGCCCACGAATGGCGACGACCTGATCTATGGCACTGCGGGCAACGATACGCTGCAAGGCGGGGCAGGCGACGATCATCTGATAGGCCGCGGCGGCAATGACATCCTCGACGGGGGCGCCGGTGTCGATCGTCTCGAGGGTGGCGCAGGCAATACGACCTATCGTTTCGCGGCGGGCAGCGGCCAGGACGTGATCGCCGACGCCGGTGGCGCCAGCGATGTGCTGGAGCTCGGCGATGGTCTCACGCCTGATACGGTTCAGGTTCGCCAGAGCACTGACGGAACCCGGTTCACCCTGATCGCCGGCGACGATCGCATTGCGATCGAGGATGCTTTCGGAGCCGGGCGGATCGAGCAGATCCGGTTCGCCGACGGCACTGTCTGGACGACGGCCGATCTGCTCGCGCGCGCCGCGAGCTTCGACAATGACGTGCTGCACGGCGACGATAGCGCCAATATCCTGGCCGGCGGTCTCGGCGACGACACGCTGGTCGGTGGCGGGGGTAACGACATCTATCGCTTCGCGCGGGGTGATGGCCGCGACACGATCCGGGACGGCTCGAATAGCAATGGCGACCGGCTCGAGATCGCCGGCTATGCTGCGGCCGACCTCAGCTTCCGGCGCCGGGGCGTCGGCAGCAACGATATCGTGATCCGTTTTGCCGGCAGCGATGACGAGATCGTCGTCATCGACGCGCTGTCCGGCGATCCGGGCGTAGAATCCATCGTGCTGACTGACAGCGGCACGACGCTCGGGGTCGCCGACATCACCGCGTGGCTGCTCGCCAATGCCGCGACCGATGGCGACGACAATATCGACGGAACGCCGGGCTCGGATACGCTCGGCGGCGGCAAGGGCGACGATCTGGTTGCCGGTGAAGGCGCCAACGACGTCTATCTGTACGCCCGCGGCGATGGTGACGATCGTATCGATGCCCTGACTGGCGGCCAGGACCTGGTCCGCCTGGTCGATCTTAACGTCAGCGATATCGCGACGGCCGTGCGAGCCGGTGCCGAAAGCAATGACCTCGTCGTGACCTTCAAGTCGAGCGGTGATCGCCTGTTGCTCCGCGATGCGCTCAGTGCCGCGAACAGCGGGGGCACGACGCTTGCCCTCCAGTTCGCCGACGGCACGCTCTGGGACCGCGATGCCATGCGCGCCCGCGCGCTCCAGGACATCGTGACGTCGGGCAACGATGCCATCTACGGGTTCGAGGGCGCCGACAGCCTGCACTCGGGCGCAGGTGACGATCTGATGTCGGGCGGTGCCGGCAACGACAGCTACAGTTTCGCGCGCGGCGATGGCCACGACACCGTCCTCGACGCGGCGACCGGTACCAATACCGACGTCGTGACCTTTACCGGTCTCAATTCGTCCGATGTTGTGGTGGAGCGCTTGTTCCGCGGCAGCGACACGATCGTGTTCCGCTTCGCCTCGTCGCCCGATGACAGCCTGACAGTGGTCGATGCGCTGGCGACCGACGGCCGTGGCGCGGAGCAGTTCGTGTTCGCCGATGGCGTGACCTGGACGCGCGATTCGATCCTGACGGTGCTCGACAACCGGGCGCCCGTCGCCAATCCCGATGGCTATTATTCGGTGACTACCGGGCAGCCGCTCGTCATCCGCAAGTCCGACCTGCTGCGCAACGACCTCGACGCGGACGGTGATCCCATCTCGATCGTCGCGGTCGACGGCGGCGAACACGGCACCGCCTCCCTCGACGCCAATGGCGATGTCGTCTTCACCGCGACGGGCGGTTACGCCGGCCCGGCAACGTTGCGCTACACGCTTTCGGACGGTCGCAACGGCTTCGCTTCGACCGATGTCGAGATTCGCGTGCGCCCGGTCGCCACCGCGATCGACGATACCGGCTTCACCGTCGCGGAAGACGACGCGCTGACGATCCGCGTCGAACGCCTGCTGTCCAACGATCTCGATGGCGATCGCATGATCGTGGGCCAAGTCTATGGCGCGGTCGGGGGCGTAGCGGCGCTTTCGTCCGACGGCAGCATCAGCTTCACGCCAACCGCCAATTTCAATGGCCGGGCGTCTTTTACCTATGTCGCCAACACGCCGGAGGGCGGCCGCGCCGAGGCGAAGGTTTATATCGACGTCACGCCCGTCAATGACGCGCCGGTCGCCGCAAACGATGCTGGCTTCGTGACCGCGGAAGGTTCGGTCCTCACGATCGATCCGGCCGCCTTGCTCGCGAACGACACCGACATCGACGGCGACCGGCTGAGTATCCAGTCGCTGATCTCAAGCGCCAACACGAGCGTTTCCTTCGACTCCGACGGGCAGATTCAGGTCCGTCCGCAGGACTATTTCTTCGGCGACGCCTGGTTCGATTATGTCGTTGCCGACCCGTCCGGAGCGACCTCGACGGCGCGCGTCCATATCACCGTCACGCCGGTCAATGATCCGCCCGAGGCGCATGACGACCGCTTCGAGACCAATGCAGCCGGCGACCCGATCCTCGAAGACAATCCGATCGTCATCTCGGCCGAGCAGCTGCTGGCCAACGATATCGAGCGCGATGGCGATCCGATGCGCCTGGTGGGGGTCGGCCAGAGCTTTGGCGGCAGCGCACGCCTGCTGGAGAACGGCACGGTCCTGTTCGAGCCGGCGGCCGACTTCAACGGCGACGCCTGGTTCGACTATCAGATCACCGATGACCAGGGCGGGTTCAGCTGGGCGCGGGCGACCATCGCCTACACGCCGGTCAATGACCGCCCGGTCGCCAATGACGATAGCTATACCAGCGACCAGCTCTACGTCTTGCGTGGGCAGGAGGATACGCCGCTCACGATCCCGATCTCCGAGCTGCTCAAGAACGACTATGACCCGGAAGGCTATGCAGTCCATTTCGAACAGGCAGGCGAGGCCGTCCATGGCAGCCTGACGATCGAGAACGGCAATATCGTCTTCACGCCGGACGCCGATTTCTGGGGCGACACGACCTTCGCCTATACGGTGACCGATCCCGACGGTGCAGTCGATGGCGCGATCGTCACACTCCACTTCGACAATGTTGCGGACGGTCCGCCCGTTGCGACCGACGACACCGTCTATGTCGACGAGGACGTGCCAACGGTCATTCCGATCTCAGCCCTGCTCGGCAACGATTATGACATCGATCGCAATCCGCTGACCTTCCTCGACTGGGCAACCCAACACGGCTTCAACGGCACGCTTGAGCTGAACGAGAATGGTGACCTGCTGTTCACGCCCAATCGAGACGCGACGGCATCGAGCGGTTTTGACTATCGCATCACCGATGGCGTCGATGGCGAGGCGAGTGCGCACGTCAACATCGTCATCCGGCCGTCCAACGACGATCCGACCGTGGTCGATGACAGCGGTTTCACCACGCCGTTCGACATTCCGATGGTCATCCGGATCGGCGACCTTCTCCGGAACGACTTCGACATCGAGCAGATCGACCATGACGGCGACGGTTTGCCCGACGTCGATCTCGATCAGCCCGACCGCCCACGTCCGACCTTTGTCGGGGTCGATGGTGTCTGGGATCCTGTCGCCCTTGCCCAGGGACAGCGCGTATCGATCGGCACAGCGCGCTTCGTCACCGTGAACGGTGAACAGTTCCTCGTGGTCGACTATGCGCCGGGCTTCACCGGGGACGTGACGATCGAATACCGTATCGCCGACACGGATGGCGCGCAGGATACCGGATTCGCCACCGCTCATGTCGACAGCAGCTATTCGGGCACGATCAACGGCAGCATCCTCACCGATTATGTGGAGGGTGGCGCACTTGCCGATATCATCCGTACCGGCGCCGGCATCGACCGTATCGTGGCGCTGGGCGGCAACGACCGCGTCGAAGCGGGCGCGGGCGATGACCTGATCGACGCCGGGGATGGCGACGATGTCATCGACGGCGGCGACGGGGCCGATAGCATCAATGGCGGAGCAGGTTTCGATACCGTCATCTTCACTGGCGCGACCGTCGGGATCCGCGCCGACCTCGAATCGCGCGTCGGTCAGGCCGGCCCCGCCCAGGGCGATGTCTACACCTCGATCGAAGCGCTGGTCGGTACGGAGTTTGGCGATATCCTCGCCGGCAATGCCGTCGCCAACCGTCTTGAAGGCGGCGACGGCAGCGACCAGCTGACCGGTCGCGCGGGCGACGACACGCTGATCGGCGGCGCCGGCAATGACACGCTCGACGGCGGCGCGGGAGCGGATATCCTTGATGGCGGCGACGGGATCGATACCGTCACCTATTTCTCGGTCGACGGGACGAGTCCGTCCGGCGTCAATGTCTCGCTCGCTGCCGGTACTGCCTCAGGCGGCGATGCAGCAGGCGATGTGCTGACCGGCATCGAGAACCTTATCGGCACCGACTTCGCCGACACCCTGACGGGAGATGCAGGCGCCAACGTCCTCAACGGTGGGCGTGGCGACGATATCATCGATGGCGGCGCGGGCGATGACACGCTGATCGGCGGTCGCGGGGCTGATACGCTGATCGGTGGAGATGGCATCGATATCGCCGATTACAGCCTGTCAGACACGGGCGTCACCATTGACCTCGCCGATGGCTCGGCCGGAAGCGGCGATGCCCAGGGCGACGTGCTCGCCGGCATCGAGATCGTCCAGGGCTCTTTCCATGACGATGTGATCCGCGGCGACGAGGCCGACAACCGCCTGCGCGGTGGGCTGGGCGCTGACGTCATCGACGGGCGCGGCGGCTTCGACATCGCCGATTATTCGACTGCCGACGAGGCGGTAACGGTCAATCTCGGTACGGGCCTCGGCTCGGCCGGCGAGGCGGCCGGCGACCAGCTCATATCGATCGAGCAAGTCACCGGATCGATCTTTGCCGACACGCTGATCGGCGGCGCTGGCGACGATTGGTTCGATGGCGGCCGAGGTAACGACGCGCTGCAGGGCGGGGCGGGATCGGACACCTACCTGTTCGGTTTCGACCGTGACGACGATACCATCACCGAGAATGGCGACGCGGCGGATACCGATCGTGTCGTCATGCTGTCGGGCACGCTGCCCAAGGACGTCTCGCTGATCCGGCAAGGCGACGATCTCGTCATCGAGCTCGAGAATGATGGCGGCTTCATCACCGACCGGACAACGGTCACGAACCATTTCCTCGGCACTGCAACCGGCATCGAGGAGATCGTGTTCGGCAATGGCGTGACTTGGGACCGCACGCGCATCGAGCAGCTGGTCCAGGCCGGCCGCCTCAATGCGGCGGACGACATCTACTTGTTCGGCCAGGAAGACGTGCCTGCGGTCATCGATCCGGCGACGCTGATCGCCAACGATTATTCGGAAGGCTATACGGGGACGCTCACCCTCGTCTCGGTTGGGAACGCCCAGCACGGCACGGTGTCGCTCGGCCAGGATGGCAAGATCACGTTCCTCGGTGCGCCCAACTTCAACGGCGATGCCTTCTTCGACTATACGGTTCGCGATGATTTCGGCCGGGAGTCGACGGCGCGCGTCGAGGTCGACTTGGCAGCCGTCAACGACGCGCCGACAGCAGTCGACGATGCGCTGATCACCGGCACCGAGGACACGATCCTCAGGATCCGGCTCGATACCCTGCTGGCGAACGACTTCGACGTCGATGGTGAGCTTGAGGGGCTGCACATCATCGGCGCTCAACCCCTCCAGGACGAGAACGGTAACGATCTCTATCCCTATTTCGACCGTCAGAACTATCAGGGCGCTGCCACCAACGTGACCTGGAAGGTTGACGGCGAGTATCTCGAATTGAAGCCCGCGCCGGACTATTTCGGCTTCGCGGGCTTCGAATATATCCTGGCCGATGCCTCGGGCGCGACCTCGACCGCCAAGGTCGAGCTTTACATCAACCCGGTGAACGACGCGCCGCGCCTCGCCGACCAGAAGCAGACCGTCCGCCTGGAGACGACCACCACCGTCAGCGTCGCCGACCTGATGGCGCACGTCTACGATATCGAGGGCGATGGTTTCTCCTTTGTCGGCTTGCATTACGCCGCCAACGGCAAGGCGACCGACAATGGCAATGCGATCTGGGATGCCGCGACCCAGACGGTCGCCTATACACCCGACGCGCTCGGCAACGCCACGATCAGCTTCGACGTGATCGATGCGCGGGGCGCTGCCGCCACGCTCAGCTATCAGATCCGCGTCCGGCCGCTCAACGATCCGCCGGTGGCCAACAACGACTATGGCCTGCGCACTCTTGAGGACACCGTGATCGTCATCGATCCGGCGACCTTGCTTGCCAATGACAGCGACGAGAATGGCGATACGCTGACGCTGACCGGCGTCGCTCGCTTCGCCGATAACGGCAAGGTCCGCATCCGCGAGGATGGGATGATCGAATTCTCCCCGCGTGCCGACTATAACGGCAATGCGGGCTTCAGCTACACGATCAGTGACGGGCATGGCGGCACCGCGACCGCCTATGTCTCGATCACCGTCATGCCGCGCAACGACGGGCCCGTGTTGCGTGACGACCTGGTCTCGGGGACCGAGGATCAGCCGCTGTTCGTGATCCCGGCCGAGGCGTTCGGCAACGATTACGATCTTCAGGGCGATGTCCTGTTCTTCCACGACGCGACCGTGCTCGGCGTCCTCGACAAGCGCTATCTGTCGAGCGGCTATACGGTCGAAGCCAAGGCGGCGGACAACGAGCCGCTGCCCGACTGGCTGACCTTCGACCCTGAGACGATGCGCTTCAGCGGCACGCCGCCGGTCGGTACGACGTCGATCGAGGTCGCGCTGTTCCTGCACGATCCGTCCAATGGCGCGACCTATGCGCACCATCTGACGCTGAGCGGCGGTCAGATCGCCTCCGGCGTCTCCGTCTCGAACGATGTGTTGTCGGGTTATATTGTTCGCCAGCCGATCGACGTGTCCTACGAGTTCGGCGACAAGCCCTTCGCGGAGGGCACCAGCGTCACCGCGACACTCGGCGATGGCTCGGCGCTTCCTGCGTGGTTGGCCTTCGACGAGGCCTCCCGGCGTTTCGTCGGTACGCCTCCCGCCGGAACGACTGCGCCGGTCGATGTCGCGCTGTCCTTCAGCTGGGTGAATCCCTCCAATCCGGCGGCGGGTGCCGTCACCTGGACCGATCATGCCGTGGTCGAACCCGCCCAATTGGCTGCGACTGGACACCAAGCCTATGACAGCGACGTCGCGCTCTTCGACATCGCGCACGGAGCCTTCTCGGCAAGCGTTCAGGGCGGGCGGCCATTGCCGGACTGGCTCCGGTTTGACGCGGCGACCCGCAGCTTCTCGTTGACCGGCTTCGAGCCCGATGCCGACGCGCAGCCCTTCCGCCTGCAGGTTACCTTCACGCCGGATGCCGAGAGCCTGCCGGCGGACGACGTTGACGTGGCCAAGAGGGGCTTCACGCTCGAATTCCTGATCGACCCCTCGAAGCCGCTTGATCCGGCGATCAACGCTCTGCTCGCCGGGGATTCCTATTTCGCCGCCCAGGGCCTCTTCGCGCTCGATCTCGGCGCGGCCGGTGGAATCAACGCAGCGCGCGAAAGCCAGGCGCCGCTCCCATCCTGGCTGCATTTCGATCCCGAGACGCTAAGCTTCACGGGCACGCCGCCGGCATCCTTTGTGGGCGTTGTGCCGGTGAGGCTCGACGTTACCGGCAATGGTTCGTCGCTTCCCACCATGTCGGTCATCACCGAAGTGGCGGTCGACTCGACCTATCACCTGACGAGCGGTGCCGGCGTGTCGGTTTCGACCGGGGCCGAACGGCTCGATGTCAGCGTGCCCGTCGACTTCAACGGTGCGGTCGCCATCCAGTACAACGCCAATGACGAGAAGGGCGGGATCTCGAGCGATCCCGCGACGATCGTCTACAATGTCGGTGCCGCTGCCGACCGGCCGGTTGCCGGTGCAGACGCCTTCGAACTGCGCGAATCGGAGACGGTCAGCTTCCGCGTCATCGATCTCCTTGCCAACGACCGCGACAGCGATGGCGACCGGATGCGGATCACCGCGCTCGGGTCGACACTCAACGGCAGCCTGTCGATCGCGCTGGCGACCGTCACGATTGATGCCCCTGCAGGGCTTGCCGCTGAGGGTGCCACCTGGTCGGCGACTCTCGCCAATGGCGATCCGCTTCCCGAATGGATGACGATCGACAGCGCGACTGGCCGGGTTACCGCGACCGTGCCGCTGGCCATTCGGCAGGCTCTCGACATCGTCTGGACCCGCACCCTGGGCGGGGCCAGCCAGGCCGCGTCGGCCAGCCAATATTTCGACGGCAACCAGGCCGTGGTCACCTATGACCCGAACACAGCCTTCTCGGGCGCCGACGGCTTCACCTATACGGTGACCGATGACGCGCAGGGCGACACGACCGGAGCGGTGACGCTGAACGTCAAGTCCCGCTTCGACGCGCCCAACGCCGCCACCGATCATTTCACCACGCTCGAAGCCACGCCACTCGTCATCAGGCCTGAAGACCTGCTGGCCAATGACAGCGACGTGGACGGCGATCCGATCCGCTTCCTGGGGGTGCTCAATCCCGTCAACGGTACGGTCACGTTCGACGGCACCAACATAATCTTCACGCCTAACGCGGATTGGGACGGCGTCGCTGGGTTCGACTATAGCGTCACCGACGATGCGGACGGCACCAGCGTCGGCCATGCCGAGATCGCGGTCCAGTCGACCAATCAGGCGCCGATCGCGGTTGCCGACGTCTTCTCCGCGACCGAGGATACGCCGTTCGAGTTCACCGCTGCCGATCTCCTCGCCAATGACAGCGATCCGGAAGGGCGGGCGCTCCATTTCGTGTCGCTGTCGCCCACCGCGAATGGCGGCAAGATCATCACGCTGCCGAACGGCCGCTACCAGTTCGTACCCAACGAGAACATCAACGGACCGGTGTCGTTCAACTATGCGGTCTCGGACGGCCGCAAGACGAGCACGGGCACCTTCACCTTCGACATCGCCCCGGTTAACGATGCTCCGATCGCCAATCCGGATGGCATTTTCCTGGGCGACCAGGACCAGCCGCTGGTCATCGACTTCGCGACATTGCTTGCCAACGATCGCGACGTCGAAGGCGACGCCTTCCAGATCGTCGATGTCTTCGACGGCGATAACGGCACGGTGACGCGCGTCGGCGATACCGCCGTGTTCCAGGGCTATGCCGGCTATTATGGCGACGCCGGCTTCTATTACCGAACGACCGACGAGCATGGCGCGACCAGCACCGGTTATGTCTCGCTCATCATCAAGCCCGAGTTCGACCTGCCCATCGCGGTCTCCGACCAGGGCTTCGAGATGCTCGAGGACGGCTATATCGACATCGATCCCGCCGTTCTCATGGCGAACGACTATATCCCTGAGGGCACGACGCCCATCTTCCTGGGCCTGACCGGCGGAGGGGTGACCGACCTCGGCAACGGCCTGTGGCGCTTCACGCCCGACAAGGACTTCTTCGGCACCGCGACGCTGAGCTACGCGATCACCAACGAGAGCGGCTTTGCGATCCCGACCACGGTCACGATCAACGTGCTCCCGGTCGAGGACAACCCGGTGGCGGTCGGCGACGCGCTCTCGACGGTCGAGGATACGCCCCTCACCATCTTCATTTCCTCGCTGCTCGCCAATGATTACGACGTCGATCGCCAGGCGATCACGCTCAGCCGCATCGTCGGCACGAACCTGGTCTCGGTGGTCGACAACGGGATCGGCCAGCTCGTCATCACGCCGGACACCGATGCCAACGGGGATGGCTGGTTCGACTATGAGATCACCGACTCGACCGGACGGACGTCGGTCGCGCGGGTTGCTGTCTCGATCTCGCCGGTCAATGATGCGCCCACGATCGCGGTGGTGCCGGTGCTCCAGGGCATCGAAGACCAGCCGTTCAGCGCGACGCTCAACCCCAATCTCATCGCCGATGTGGATGGCGATGCGCTGTCGATCGAGTTGCGCGTTGTCGGCGGCAGCGCGCTGCCCGACTGGCTGCATTTCGACCGCCAGACCCGTAATGTGTCGGGTCAGCCGCCGGCGAATTTCAACGGCAGCGTGACGCTCGAACTGGTGGCGGCCGATCAGGCGACCGAGACTGTCCGCCAGGTCGTCGTCTCGATCGCGCCCGTCAACGACGCGCCCGCGCTTGTCCAGCCACTCGCCGACTTCGCGGCGCAAGAGGACGCGCCGTTCAGCTTCGCCCTGCCCACCAGCGCCTTCGCCGATGTGGATGGCGATGCGCTGAGCTACAGCGTCACGCTGGATGACGGCAGCCCGTTGCCGACCTGGGTCCAGTTCGACGGCGCGATGTTCTCGGGTCAGGCGCCTGCGGATTATAATGGTACGCTGACCCTCAAGGTGACGGCGTCGGACGGTGCGCTCAGCGCCAGCGATCTCGTCAATCTCGTGATCGCCCCGGTCAACGATGCCCCGGTTGTCGCGGCGCCGATCGCGGACAGGACTGCGCAGGAGGACACCCTTTTCCAGTTCACCGTGCCCGCCGACACCTTCTCCGACGTGGATACGGGCGATGTGCTCACCCTCTCGGCGCGTCTCGCCAATGGTGATTCGCTGCCGGCCTGGCTCACCTTTGACGCCCAGAGCGGCTCCTTCTCGGGAACACCGGCCAATGGCGATGTCGGCGCGCTTGCGCTGGTCGTCATCGCCACGGATCAGGCAGGCGCGAGCGCGACCGCCGCGTTCACGCTCAATGTCGACAATGTGAACGATGCGCCGACAGTCGCGGGCTCGGTTTCCGATCAGATGACGCTGGAGGATGCGGCGTTCAGCCTGCAGCTCCCCGCCGGCCTGTTCAACGACATGGATGCAGGCGACGTGCTCGCCATTGCGGTGACGCTTGAAACGGGCGCTGCGCTCCCGGCCTGGCTCCATTATGATGCGGCGACCCGGACCTTGTCTGGTACGCCGGCCAATGGGGATGTCGGCGCCCTTGCGCTCAAGGTCATCGCGACCGACCTCGTAGGCGCCAGCGTATCGACCGGCTTCACCCTGACCGTCAAGAATGTGAACGACGCACCGACCGTCGATCTCGGCATGACCTCGGTGACTGTGCCGGAAGATACGGCGATCGACTTCGCCTTGCCCGCGACGGTGTTCAGCGATCCCGATGGTGATGCGCTGGTGTTGACCGCCAAGCTAGCCGATGGTTCGGACCTGCCGGCCTGGCTGGCGTTCGATGGCAACCGCTTCACCGGCACCACGCCCGCGAACTTCAACGGCAGCCTGGCGATCAACCTGACCGCCAGTGACGGTCTGGCCAGCGTGTCGACTGGCTTCGCGCTGGTCATCGCGCCGGTCAATGACGCGCCGGTCGTGGCCGCGCCGCTGGGTGACGCGACCGCCACGATCGGCTCGCCGATTGCGATCGCGGTGCCGCAGGGGACCTTCGCCGATGTCGATGGCGATCCGCTATCGCTTAGTGCCACCCTCGACGATGGCACGGCGCTTCCGGCCTGGTTGAGCTTTGCGAATGGTGTGCTCACCGGCACCGCGCCGGCCGGCAGTGCTGGAAGCTACGCTATCCGCATCACCGCCAATGACGGGCAGGCCACGGTGTCCGACAGCTTCCAGCTCACTGTCGGCGGCGGCGGCGGGTCTAACCCGCCCGTCGTGTCGACGCCGCTGGCCGATGTCTCGGTCTACCGCAATGCGGCGATCGACATCGCCATTCCCGCCGGCACCTTCACCGACGCCGATGGCGACGCACTCAGCCTGAGTGCGACCCTTGCCGACGGCTCGGCGTTGCCGTCCTGGCTGGCACTGGTCGATGGCCATCTGGTGGGGAATGTGCCGCCTGCTGCGCTGGGCATCCTCGATATCCGGATCCTGGCAAGCGATGGCACGGCGGTTGCCAGTGATATTTTCAAGCTCTCTATCGGCATCCAGACGGGGCCGATGCTGACGGCGGCTGATTGGGATCAGATCGGTGACGGCAACGACCGGGTGGTGGGCCGTGGTGCCGCCAACACCGGAATCGACAGCTTTGGCGGCGATGACTGGCTGACGGCCGATAACTGGAACGTGCATCTCTCCGGTGGCGACGGGAACGACGTCCTCGAACTGCTCAGCGACGACGATGTCGGCGCGGGCGGCGCGGGCGCCGATTATTTCATCTTCGACGGCTTCTCGGTGATGCGTACTGCCCCATGGGAAACCCAGTGGGGCACCGTCGAGGACTTCGAGGAGGGCACCGACAAGATCGGCATCGTCAACGGCACTGCCGGGGTTCACAACTTTGCCGACCTGCAGCCCTTCATGATGCAGAACGGCAGTGATGTGGTCATCAACCTTCCCGGGCTCCAGCAGATCACCATCCAGAATGTGACACTGGGATCGCTCAACGCCGACGACTTCTGGTTCGGCGCCTGGGCAACCGACGGCGGTTTCGGCCCGGCGCCGGCGGCCGGCAGCGTTCCCTGGCCGACGACGACAGTGACCCTGCCGCTGAACAGCGGCGCGATCGGTGATGCCAGCGAGCGGATCCTCGGCAATGGTCTGGCCAACACCTATGTGAATGCCCGCGATGGCAACGACTGGATTACCACGGACAATTGGGGTGTGTCGGTCTTTGGCGGCCGCGGCAACGACATCATCGAACTGGCCGGGCCGGAAAATTATGCCGAGGGTGGACCGGGCTACGACTATTTCGTCTTCGATGCCTTCAAGCTCGAATATGACGAGACCACGGTCGATTGGGCGCATCTCGGCGATTATCAGGACGGCGTCGACAAGATCGTCTTCCTGAACGGGACAGGGGGCCTCACCAGCTTCGCCGGCCTCGCGCCGTATATGAGCCAGGTGGGCGACGATGTCGTGATCGCGCTGGCCGGCCTGCCGGCGATCACGATCGAAACGACCAAGCTCACGGACCTCGATGCGAGCGACTTCCTGTTCGTGAACCAGCCCGCGGCGCTCGTTGCCGGCATGAACGGGCAGGCGATGCGAATGGGCTCGACGGTCGGTCTCGAGACGGTGTCGTCGGGCGGTTATTCGAACGTTTCGATCACCGGAACGAATATGAGCAATTCGCTCGATTTCACGGGCGTAACGCTCACCGGGATCGCCGCGATCAACGGCCTTGACGGCGACGACACCATTATCGGCTCGGCGGGTGCCGACACCATTCAGGGCGGCGTTGGCAACGACGCGCTGAACGGTGGCACAGGCAACGACATCCTGGTCGGTGGCGCTGGTGACGATCAGCTGGCTGGCGGCATCGGCGACGACCTCTTCAAGGTGACCGGAACCGGCGAAGGCTATGATGCGATCGATGGCGGCGCGGGCACCGACACGATCGCGGCCCAGGCCAACAACACCGCGATCGGCCTGACCTCACTCACCGGCGTCGAGACGATCAGCGCGGGCAGCTTCACGGGCGTCTATGTTCGCGGCTCGGCTGGCAATGATACGCTCGACTTCACCGGCACCAGCTTGACGGGGATCGCCCGGATCGACGGCGGCACCGGCAATGACGCCATCATCGGTTCGGCTGGCAATGACATCATCCTGGGCTCGGCTGGCGACGATACGCTCTCAGGCGCCGCTGGCGATGACGTGTTCCAGTTCACCGGATCGGCCGCCGGTAACGATATGATCGACGGCGGCACTGGGAATGACAGCATCACGGCGTTGGCCAACAACACCGTGATCCGTCTTGCGGGCTTCTCGAGCATCGAGACCATCTCGGGCGGGAGCTTCACCGGCGTCACGATCGCGGGCAGCGACAATGCCGACACGCTCGATTTCAGCGCTGTCGCGCTGAATGCCATCACCAAGATCAGCGGTAATGGCGGGGACGACGTGATTATCGGCAACGCCGCCGCGAACGTCATTTCCGGCGGTGACGGTAATGACACGCTGAATGGCGGGGCCGGCAACGACACCTTGACCGGGGACGCCGGCGATGATGTCCTGATCGGCGGTGCAGGCAATGACATGCTGAATGGCGGGGCCGGCACGGATTGGGTCGACTATTCGGCTTACACGAGCAACCTCAGCGTCAGCCTGGCGGTGACCACCGCGCAGACCGTCACCGGAAGCGAGAGCGACACGATCTCGAATGTCGAGAATGTGCGCGGCGGCAGCGGCGGTGATACCCTGACCGGATCCAGCGTGGCCAATGTCCTTGATGGTGGTGCCGGAAACGACACCCTGAACGGCGGGGCTGGCAATGACACGTTGATCGGTGGCCTGGGCAACGATGGCCTCAATGGCGGCGACGGCAACGACAATCTCGACGGTGGCGATGGCGACGACGTGCTCAACGGCGAAGCTGGAAACGACACCATCTACGGTGGAACCGGAAACGATCAGCTCAACGGAGCTGCCGGCCTGGATACGCTCTACGGTGGAGACGGCGACGATATCCTCACCGGCGGCGATAGCGCGGATACGCTGTCGGGCGGCGCAGGCGTCGATCAAATCTATGGAGGCATCGGCGACGACATTATCGACGGTGGTGACGGCAACGACACGATCACCGGTGATGCGGGTGCGGACCAGATCACCGGCGGAGCCGGGAACGACAATATCTATGGCGGTGACGGCAACGACATCATCTATGGCGATGACGGCAGCGACACGCTGACCGGCGATGGCGGCGACGACTTTATCGCGCCCGGCACAGGAAACGACATGGTCTATGCTGGCGTCGGCACGGACACTGTCTCTTATGCCACCGCGACCACGGCATGGACGATCAACCTCGCAGCCAATTCGGCGACTTCTGGCACGGAAGCCGACGGCATCTATGATTTCGAGAATGCCGAAGGCGGGTCCGCCAATGATGTGATTACCGGAAGTGCTGTTGCCAATGCCCTGAACGGCGGTGCCGGCAATGACCGGATCACCGGTGGAGCCGGTAACGATACCATCATCGGAGGGGCGGGGACGGACACCGCGGTATTCGCGGGGCTCTCGTCCACCTATTCGATCGCGACCGTCGCTGGGAACGTTCAGATCGTCGACAATGCGCCATCCCAGGATGGCAATGACGGCACCGATACGCTGATCGGAGTCGAGGTCGCCGAGTTCAAGAATGGTGTCCAGATCGGGCTTTCGGCACCGGTGCTCCTCGACCTTGACGGGAACGGTGTCCAAACGGTCTCCATCGGCGCGAGCCAGGCGCGATTTGATTTCAATGGCGACGGCGTCGCAGAACGGACCAGCTGGTTCGGTGCCGGCGACGGTATGCTGTTCCTCGACCGCGACGGAAACGGCACGGTCAGCAACGCGGCGGAGTTCTCGTTCACCGGCGACCTTGCCGGCGCGCGCTCGGATCTCGAAGGCCTGCGTGCGTTCGACAGCAACGGCGATGGCATCCTCTCGTCAGCCGATGCGCGCTTCGGCGAGTTCCGTATCTGGGCAGACAATGGAGACGGTGTCGCTGCGGCGGACGAGATCCTGTCGCTCCAGCAGGCCGGTATCGCCGCGATCTCGCTTTCGGCCAAGAGCCTTACAGGCAACTGGGCGTTGGGCGATGTTGCAGTGGTCGCGGATGGCTCCTTCATCCGGACGGATGGGACGTCGTCCGCCCTTTCGGATGCGGTCCTTTCCTACGACATATCGGGCGGCACGCTGACCCAGCTCCGGCCGCGCCTGCCTATGATCAGGGACTTCTGGCATGGGCCGCTACAGGTGCGGTTCCCCGAGGATGGGGAGGTACGGGAAGGCGGGCCGCAGTCCTACGCTCGACTTCCTGGCGACACGCGCGAGCTTATTCGTTCCGCCCTCGACTCCACCGGATCGATTGCCGATGCGCTCAAGCCGGTCCCCAATCCGATCGAGAAGGCCAATATTGGCTCCGAAGCCGGGGACACGCAGGTGGAGCAGGACAATGTGATCGCGCTTCCGCTTGATCACACCCTGGCGCTGATGCGCCAGCACATGGCGGCGTTCGGCGCGGAACCGATCGACGCACTCGATCTGCGCAGGCGCGACGGTGAACAGCCTTGGCCAATGCTGGCGCATGGGTAATCTGGGCTGCTCGGGAGAGGGATTGTCGGGACGTTTTTTCCCTCCCCGAGCAGCAGGGCGGCGCCAGCAATTTGCGAGTTCCGCATCAGGCTATTGAATTTGCTGACGAATTATCGAGCTAAAATGGCTTAATCTACGATAGCGCACCCCCTATATTGGCGGTGCGCCATGTCCATCGATCTGCTCACCAAAAGAGAGAAAGAGTGCCTCCGATTGCTCCTTGTACCTATGCGGGCCAAGGAGATCGCGGATACGACGGGTCTGTCGGTCCACACCGTGAACGAGCATCTGAAGTCTGCACGACGCAAGCTCGGCACGAGCGACAGCCTGAGCGCGGCTCAGATGCTCAGGAATGCCGAGGACACCCCCAAAAAATCGGATACCAACGAATCGGTATGGCGGGGCGAGGTGGTTCAGCCCGAAACAAGCCCTGCCGAAGCCACAGCATTTGAGGCGGCTTTGACGACTGGATCGATCAGCCTTCCCGTCGCAACGCGAGGAAGACCCTGGAACGATCTGAGCTTGGGGTGGCGCTTGTTGTGGCCGCTTCTCGTCCTTGGCCTCGTGGCCATCGGCGGAGGCGCGATCGTAGCTGGCGCGTCTGAACTCTCCCAGCTTGTCGTCAAGCTCTCGCACTGACTTCGGCCCGTCATGCAAGGGCGGCCGTCTGGCCGCGGGGGGTCGTTCATTAGTAGCCATACGGCGAAGGCCGCGGGGGATTATCGTTAGTCGATTTCCTGGTCGGCGATGAGCGTTTCGAGGTTCTCGATGCCGTAGTTGGTGAACGCCATGATTCCGCCTTCGTGCTCGGGGCTGT
>Ga0310344_10000067_pt1 | contig 91016 bp, 78 predicted proteins | sample HC15DNA20200_MG_FD_203801 | JGI IMG/M metagenome (GOLD analysis project Ga0310344, IMG submission 203801) | Marine microbial communities from station ALOHA, North Pacific Subtropical Gyre - HC15-DNA-20-200_MG | ecosystem: Environmental > Aquatic > Marine > Oceanic | place: Pacific Ocean: North... | reverse complement strand
AGACCAAGGAAAAACATAACTAGTAATATGCCAATCAACAAAACAAATTGCTGACCAGATGACTGCCCTAGACTGCTAGGTACATTCGCTAGCTCATAAGAAAACACAACATCCAGCCTTTCGTTAATGTATGCAACTAGATCATTGACCGTCCTATCAATTGTCGGCGACACCCATTGGTCGATAGCAGGATGAGCCCCACAACCTACGACAACGCCCAGCCAGGCCGCGACTTTCGAGAATTGAACAGACGGACCTATTCGTGTCCAGAAAAGGACTGCTATCATTGAAAAAGCTAGTGCTCCCCAATGAGGTATCGCAGTCAACGTCTCAGCAAGATTGAAGACGCCATCTAGCAAATCCATCCCTATCGCCCTTCATTCCTGAGTTATTCCCCGTAGGTGTAGTAAACCACTTTATGGGATTATTGAACCAATATCGACCTACACATTTCTGGACCATATTATCGAAATAGTCGAACATTTTGATCAGAGTATGCCAAAGCTCTGCTAGAATCGCGGCTGCATACATGCTGCTAACAGGTCTTAACAATACACTCTCGGGTCGGTGGGTGAGTGGCTAATACCACCAGACTGTAAATCTGGCGCCCGGAAGGGCTACGCAGGTTCGAATCCTGCCCGGCCCACCAGTTAAGCCTGTAAAATGCGTATGATGTGACATAAAGCAGGTGGACAATCACTCGCTGGTCCCGTAGTGCAGCGGCCAAGCATACCTCCCTGTCAAGGAGGAGATCGCCGGTTCGAATCCGGTCGGGACCGCCAATACGCCTGCTTACTCCATGCTCCCATCATCTAGACATGATCATCGTTTTCAGAAATTGAAAACGACGTTGCCCTCAGAATCAACCAAGGAACAAGCATTATTGGCATCATTGCCATGATAATAAGAAAGACAAACACTACCGGCTTGTCAGCAAAAAGTTCTCCACATCGCTGTATCAGCTGCTCATACCCACCAAACAATTTATTGTCCTCTCCATAGAGTTGCCCCCCATCTAAAGCAACCTCCATGGCGAAACGCAATTCACCAGCATTCCACACATCCCGCATAATCGCCGAAATGTTTCCATTCTGGCTTATCACAAACACTCTATTGGTATGAAACACCCTATATCCTGCATCTACAGATTGAGCCAAAATGCTCACCCCTCCAGGAACAGGCAGTGTTTCGCCCTGCACAACAATCCCATAATCAGACCAAATCTTTTTCAAAAAAGATTTGTCACCGGAAACAAAATGCCAAGTCTCTGGCCAATTTCTCGTGTATGCGCGAAGATTGTCCGCCGTGTCTCTGTCTGGATCTACGGTGACTACAGCCACAGAAATTGGTAGTTTTTTATCCAACTCATCGACTACTCGTTTTATGTTGGCCAAGTCTAAAGGACACCTATCGGCACATCGAGAATATAGGAAAGTCACTATCACGGTATTTCCCTGAAGCCCATATAAAGAAAATTCAACATCACGATGATCATAAAGCTCAATAGGAGGAGCTAGCTCTCCTATTCCTGGCCCGAATTCCACATCATTAAACAGTGTGATGCCAGCTGCCAATAGTAGTGCATAGAATAGGCCAAAGCACATCGCTAAAGATTTGAATGACCCCAGCAACCAAACAGACGATAAGCTACGACGCATTAAACAAGGCTACACTAAATCAAGGCTGGCTAGTGGCAAGACGAGGAACAGGGTTTTCGTCTATGGGCAAATGGATCACAGCCGCAAACACTCCGGCAAAAATCCCTGCTATCCACATAATGTCATAACTTCCAGTACCAACGTAGATAAGCCCTCCTATCCAGACACCGAAAAAGCTCCCTAATTGGTGAGATAAAAACACGAAGGAAAACAGTGTTGCCAAATATCGAATACCAAACACTCGGGCAACAATATCGGTCGTCAATGGAACTGTCGACAGCCACAACAAGCCCATTACCCCGGCAAACAAGTAAACAGACAACTCAGTTTTCGGGGACATGAGAAAGATCGCAATTACCAAAGCTCTGCCAGCATAAATAGCACTTAGTCCCAGCTTGCGGGTATATCTAGATCCAAACCAACCTGAAATTAGCGTACCAGCAATGTTAAGCAAACCAATGAGTGACAGAGCAATGGCAGCAACATGACTAGGTAAGCCAAGATCAGCCGTATATGCAGGAAGATGCACAGTGATAAATGTGACATGAAATCCACATACGTAAAAGCCAAAAGCCAGCAGTAGATATCCGCGATGCGACATCGCCTCACGAATAGCGGAAATCACACTGCCTTTAGCAGATTTCTCAGCCCCGAGGGTAGGATCGTTAGGTAACACCATCGCTAACGGAATAATCAGCAAGGTAATAAATGCCATAAACGTCAGTGCATTCGCCCACCCAAAGTAATTGATAAGACCTTGAGCAAAAGGCGAAAACAACCCCTGCCCAACTGACCCCATAGCCATACCCAGACCAATAACCATTGCCCGTCTGTCAGGTCCAACCACTCTGACCATAGCAGCTGTGACCAATGAGAAAGCTGTGAAAGCCACCCCAATCCCCACCACTAATCCACCGACAAAATGCAGGGCTAAAGGGCCTTCAACAATAGTCATCAACCACACTCCAAACGCATAAATTAATGCGCCAACTGATAAAACTCGCACGGGACCATATCGATCACCCAAAGACGCTGCAAACGGAAGGGCCAATCCCCAAACCAGATTTTGTAACGCCATAGCAAAGGCAAAGTCTCCCCGAGACCATTCCCGGGCTTCAGTCATCGGAGGGAGGAATAGGCCAAACACCGACCGCGTGCCAAAGCCAATGACTGCCATGATCGAGCCAGCAAAAAGAATAAGTAAAGGAGTTTGCCATTTTTGCAAGCTAGCAGGAGCCTGTGTCAGAGACATAAATTCAACCTTACTTGCCTTTGCCCTATTACAAAACCTATCAATCTCAAACAGTGTGGTCCGTAAACTGTTACCACAGACAAAATTACTTTAGTGAATATTGACGCGCCACAAATTTTCGCTTCACGAAAAGTCGCGCACAAAAGACTGTATCGATCCGTGGAAACCATCCTCAAATGCACCATCCTTCGGGCGGTGAACGGACTCATAAGATACTACCCCGTCGTATCCATCTTGAGACAATGCTTCAGCAATATTCGCAAGGTCGGGACCTAAATGCCCATCCCCATAAGGAACCTGCTCCAAAGTTGCACGATAAATCCATGCCCTAGTGTCTTTTATATGAACATGGGCTAAGTAATCTTTGACTGATTCATATCCTTCAGGAATCGGAGATTCGCCCGAGAAAAGACAGTTGGCGGGATCCCATAGAACTTTGAGATTGGGGGAGTCGATTTCTCGGCACAGACGAGCACCTAAATAAGCCGAATTAACCATGCCGCCGTTACCAGTCTCTATCACAAGAGTTACCCCAGCTCTCTCCGCCAAACTAACAATTGGCCCAGTCAATTCTACAAACTTATCCCAAGCTCCTTTGGCAACATTCCACTCCTCCGCCCCACCTGAGCCAAACAAGACCATTTCTTTACGCATTCCCATAATACGAACAATTTGGCAGTCAAGTTGATGAGCAGTATCTATACAGCGTCGGAATGCATCCATTTGACGAAGAAATTCCGGATCAGATCGAGTGGCCTTCAAAACATCAATCCCGGAAAAATTGTGACGAGATATGCATACCGTATTCATATGATATTTATCGAGGAGACCTATCACTTGCTGTGTTTCAATATCGTCCAAATCTCCTATTTCTTTGTCCCACACATACTGCAACTCCACATTCTCAATTCCATAGCTACAAATCACTTTGAACGCGTGTTCTAAGTCCCTACTGATACCATCAGCAATCACCCCTATTTTCATCCCTTCATGCCAGATCTATGAAGTTCCTTCCCTACTAATTCCTCCATCATTTTGGCAATTACCCAGTTGTCACCATCGGGATATGCTGATCGAGCCGCCCTGAACAATTGCATGGCTGTTGATGCCGTGAACAGCGGGGTCTCCAACTGCTGAGCTAAGCTCAACGCAATCGTCAGATCTTTGTGCATGGTATCTATATGGCTACCTGTGCCCATAAACTTACGGTCTATAATATTCTCCAAGGCCACAGTCCCTACTTGAGACCCACCGCTAGAATTGCGAAATACATCGTAAATCACCTGGCCCGAAATACCTGCCTTAGCCGCCATGACAGTAGCTTCACACGTCGCAGCAATTACCGTACCAATCATAGACTGTAAACACGCCTTGACTATCTGTCCTTGCCCAACAACCACTCCCACATGCTCGATATTACTTGAAACAGCCATCAGAACGGGCCGCCACCGTTTCATTAACGGTTTGGGAGCAGCAACCATCAGAGTCAAAGTTCCTTCTTGGGCCCCGGAGTATCCTCCACTGACTGGAGTATCAATCAAATCAATACCAGTCCCTAGCAACTTTTCACCCACTTCTACCACATATTCCGGATTAATCGTGGCAGTAATGAATATCACTGAGCCAGGGTTCATAGTCGAGGCTAACCCTTCTTCCCCAAATATAACTTCTTGAACTTGATTAGCAGTCATAACCATGACAAAAACTGCCTCAGCTCTTTTTCCTACCTCTGCAACATTAGAAGCGGCCTGCCCTCCCAGCGCCACAAAATCCCGTAATCGCAACTCACTAAGGTCATACCCTACCGTTCGATATCCCGAATCGATCAAATTGCGAGCCAACCCACTCCCCATATCCCCAAGCCCGATCAGTCCTACAGTCTTCATAACAACCTCAAGTAAAAACAGAATCCCACGAATTGATTAAACATGGCTCTTAGGCACACCATGGAGCATCCAGTTGCCACCTGTTGTACTGGAGCTCGGTGGCTCCACTTCCTGCACACAGTTCATCACGTGCATTTATCCAAGCTTTTTCCCATTCTCTGTAGTCTCGAACTTCTTTTTCTGGGCTGATATCACTACGCGCAACAATTTCAGGAAATTGCGGTCTTCCATTTGGGTCTCCAGTTGGCTGATATCGCAGGTCAAAACTCCATCGAACAAACCCACTACGATTAGGTAATGCCCTATGGGGCATATGCCTGTCCATTAGCAGAATTGATCCGGCCTCCATAGGTATAGAGACAGAGTCCCGATTGTTTATCTCGGTCCCTGGTATATACAACCCACCAGGAGAGGGGCAATGTTTTAATACCCCTTCTGTATGACTCCCGGGCCATAAGGCCAAGCATCCCATTTCTTCTGTTGCGTCTGTAACCGGAGCCCATACGGTCAGCACTCGTGCCGAGTCGGCATCAGCAACTTGAACTCCGATATCCTGATGTCTAGGAGTAGTTCCCCCTACTTGAGGTGTACCATCCCCTTTTATTTGTTCACCAGAAGCCATCTTCAATGGTATTTTTAGGCGAATGTGCTGTATCGGGGCGACGGTAATTTCAGGACCAATTAGACTCTGTACCACATCTAGCAACCGATCGTGCATTATCAATCGAAATGCCCCCTCTCCTAGAAATATCGGGGTTTCGGGACGGATACCAGACTGCGGATATGATATGTCAAACGCTTGAATCGGAAACCCGCCAGACTGTCTCACAATATCCACAACTCTTTGCTGAAATGATGCTGCATTGTCATATTCTGAGATATCACCATAAACCAACATCTCGCCAGCAAGTTCGTCTAAGAGGGCACTGTATTCGTCCAGCAACAGAGCAAAATCCACTTCTGGATTGAACACTTCATCAACAACCAGGTAGCCTTTTTTAAAAAAGCTTTCCTTTTGAGCAGAAGACAAAGCCCCTTCGTACCCCTCAGAGGTCCCTTGATAAACCATGTGGATCCCCCAATCAACAATGATCTAAATCAACGAGGCACAACTTTTGCTGGGGATGTTATAGAGATCGGTCAATCGTGTCCAGCCAGACCCGGATTGCGCTGGTCATATAGCAGATTAATCGCTCACCAGAGCGTTCTCTTTAGCCATCCGTCCAAGCCAAGTAGCACTCGGTTTAGGAATACGCTCCTGTGTGTTTCTGTCTACCGAAACTATTCCAAAGGTGGGCCTGTACCCCAGCATCCATTCAAAATTATCCAACAGCGACCACTGGCAATAACCACGCACATCAATCCCATCTTCCAGACACCGCAACACCCCTTCTAATGCCTTCCGTAGAAACACAATACGACGTGCATCATCGTCAGTCCCTATGCCATTCTCGGTGACTAGCGCAGGCGAGCCAGTAATTTTGACAGCATGCCGGATAGTCGCTTCAAGTGCTTCCGGACAGAATTCATACCCCATCTGAGTCAATTCCGAATCCGAAGACGGCGGAAGCAACCCATCTGGACCAAAAAGCATTCGGGTATAGGTTTGCACACCAATGAAGTCCCCACCCTTAGCTGCTTCAAGATATACATCTTGAGCCTTATATCGCTGCTCTAGCATCAAATCCTCTCCCCCTTCCACCGCCTGAAAATCCTGTATCGCAACCGTCATACCTACTGGCAAATCGGAACGTACAGAATGCACGGCCTGAACTGCCTTGTTGTGTGCTTCAATTACAATGGGCTCTATACGATCCGCATCCCCATAGAAGAATGTCGGATAGCTGTCAAGACCGCTTGCCTTGGCGCCAGCACTTAACATGTCACGGACCTTATCCACGTCAAAGAAGGCTCCACCAAAAGCCTTCAGAAGGGCGACTATGTTGAGTTCATTTATTGTGCATACGTAATCTATATCACTTCCTAAACTCTCAGCAACTTTCAAGGCGTATTGACCAAACAGGGCCGGCGTTGCATCAGATTCCCAACCACCACAACCTGCCAACCAGCGCGGAGATGTAAAATGATGCAGGGTCACCACAGGGCTAATCGAATACTTGTGACAAGCCTCTAATACGCGCCGGTAGTGATCCAGCTCAGTCCGCGAGAAAAACCCTGGCTCAGGCTCTATGCGTGCCCACTCTACAGAAAACCGATATGTATTAAATCCTAGGTCTGCCAACATTGCTATGTCAGATTCGTACCTATGGTATTGATCGCAAGCATCACCAGACGGCTCGACAAACACGGTAGGTTCTACATGCTCTAATAACCAATGATCGCTATTGAAATTGCTACCTTCAACCTGATGGGCAGAAGTAGACGTCCCCCAAAGAAATCCTTCAGGAAATTGTTCACTCATTTTACCGGCTCCACTTGAATAATTGGTATCAAACACCATACAGTTTGCTCGTTCAGATGAGATACATCCCGATCAATCGTCTGCCTTGTCAAAATTAATCGAATATTGAGACCCTCCCTGAATATCTGTCGTTTCTTGATCCACCCTATTATCAGTCTGTATTACGTCTGCATCATCAGTCAACGCCTCAACTTGCGCCGATTCTTCAAGTTGACTCGGACTCGCTGGTTCCGTAGGGCGTTGCTTCCAACGAATCAACCTAGCTACAACAACACCTATTGCAATGCCTATTCCTACTAGCAATATAGGATTGTTTATTAGTGCTCCAGTAAACTGGTCCACACGATGCCATTCACTACCAAGCATCCACCCAACACTCAGATATATAGACGCCCAAATGGTAGAAGATATACCGGTGTAAAAAACAAAACGCCGAAAAGGAACCTTGGCAATGCCCGACCCAACAGCTACAGCTATCCGAAGTCCCGGTATCAATCTTCCGACCACTATCACCAACGCACCATGGGAATTTATCCATTGTTCAAACTTAGCTAGCCTAGGACGCGTAACACGCAAATAAGACCCATAACGATCTACCAAAGTAAGGCCAATTATTCGGGATAACCAGTAGAGTAAACTAGCCCCCAAAGTGGCTGATGCCACGATTACTAGAACCACTGGAAGTGCGGCCGCCCTACCAGATGAAACCTGAAACCCCATGAAAACGACAGCTAAGTCCCCCGGCAACGGCAGTGGCACACCCGCCTCTTCAACCGTGATAAGAAGGGCTAAAGCCGTGTATTGATTGGCCTCCAAAAAAGCAAGCAAAGAGGCCTGAAGGCCCGACATGAAATCAAACATTGACTTTCCGTAATGCGAAGCAAGTAAATTTGCAGCACTAGCTATTTTAAACGAGATGACCATCATGATGCTCCCATCGCCTACAATATTCGAGTCAAAGCACTTGAAAGTTTTCAACATTGAACAGAATTAAGGTCGCTGGTATCTCAGGAAGTCTCCGCAACAGATCGTTGAATTCTGGTCTAATCAGAGCTGCTGTCAGACTGGCCCCAAAAGATCTGTTGATAGAAATAGTCCCGATAATAGATCTACCCGTTTTCAATCAGGATCTAGAGAACCCCGGCCAGATTCGTTTTCCAGAAGTTGTACAAGTTTTTCGGGACCATCTAGCAAACGCGGACGCCCTATTATTCACAATTCCAGAGAACAATTGGTCTGTCTCAGCAGCGATTAAGAACGCATTTGACTGGGCTTCACGGGGGCCATCACCGTTGGATGGAAAACCGGCTGCAATCATGGGGGCAGGAGGGCGAGGCGGAACATTCAAAGCTCAACTTCATTTCCGCCAAATAGCAAGTCACAACGACATAAAGATTATGCCGGCTCCGGAGATCGGCTTATCAAAAGCTGAATCGTCATTTAGTGAATCCGGTGACCTAATAGATTCGACGGTATCCGAACAAATTAAAGCGTTTTTACTAGCCTTCAATAAATGGATTCAGGATCACCAAGAAGATCAGCAACTCATCTAGAGCCTGTAGGGGGAGTGATTTAGAGTAGTTTCTGTTTGCGCATTCTCTAAGAAGTGATATGGTTCCGGTTCATCCGGTTGGGCAATTATAAGTCTTTAAAGCGGCTTCTTTTCAACGCCCGCCGGGCCCATGGTTTAAGTTAAGTAAATGCCGAATAAGAATCGATAGCAGTTTACATACCCGAGAGTTGGAACCCTTTGGATATCTATGTTGGAAATCTCCCGTATAGCACAGACGAAGAAGAACTAAGTGAGTTGGCTGGCCAATTTGGAGAAGTCACTCGAGCCGTTCTCATTCAAGACCGCGAAACAAGAAGGTCCCGTGGATTTGGATTCATAACGATGCCAAATGACAATGAAGCACGAAAAGCGATAGAAGAGCTCAACGAGAAAGAGCACGGAGGTCGCACGCTGGTTGTCAACGAGGCAAGACCCCGCGAACCACGCACCCCACGAAACGATTATTAGACTACAAGGCAACCGATCATTTCAGCTCAACACAAATGGGCTTTTGAGCTAGCTATGTGACGACTGTCCCTAGCGCCAGCGTTCCTGCCAACCACGAGAGTCCCGATTGGATTTGGCCAGCCAGTTGTCTAGCACGGTTAACAATCTATTCTTTACATCAGATTGCTCAGAATCATCCCATAGATTTCGCACTTCGCCTGGATCCTCATGCATATTGGTCAGGATCCCATCGTTATGGCCTACAAATCTAACCAACTTCCATTCTCGATTACGTACCATAGTGGCAAAATCAGTATTTACCACATAGAAATCTCTACCATGCTCGCTAAATACGTATTCCCGCCCAACCGCTCCTTCAGCCCCGTTGAGCAAAGGCAAAAGAGATTGGGCCTCCATTGATTCAGGCGGCTCCAAGCCGGCCATTTCCAAGACTGTAGGCCCGAGATCCATAATCTGAACCAAGTCGTCCAACTTACGGCCACCAGAAAATCGCGACGGGCTCCACACTATGCAAGGAACTCTAACCACAGGCTCATAGAAAGTGAATTTCTGGCTGTGCCCATGGTCTGTCAAAGCATCCCCATGGTCCGAAGTAAAGATGACAACGCTGTTGTCCAGATACCCGTTGTTTTCCAGGGACTGCATGATTTCCCCGACTTTCTCATCGATCATAGTTACGTTAGCGAGGTAATAAGCACGTTGCCTGTGGCGTTGCTCAGGACTTGGATTGGCCAGATGCCTGACCGCATCTGGATTGTATTCGAGCATCTTCGCTCGAGTCGCATGATAGACAGAAGGCTGCGATTCAAGCTCAACAGGATCGAACTCCTGAATAGAGAGATCCTTATCTATGTACTGCTCAACATAACGCTCAACAGGGTCATAAGGGGGATGCGGCCCAGGGAATCCTACCTGCATAAATAGTGGTTGGGATTGAGGTTTATAATCAAGCCACCATGAAGCAAAATCACCGACAAAATTATCGGGATGCATTTCTTCCGGAAGCTCCCATTCGTAAGCTCCCAGACGACCTTCCCAGTCTGAAAGCTCGGCATAAGTCGCTCGACTTGGCTTTTCTAGGCCACGTACCCTTAGTGCTTTGTCCCATTCGTCTACAAACCAGCGGTCACCCCGATATCGATCTTTGTTTTCTACGACATAGCGCTCATGGAATCCTAGTGGGGTTTCCCAAGGCATAGTATGCATCTTGCCAACATTTACACAGTGGTATCCAGACTCATTTAAGTCCTCCACCCACGAATGCGTCCATGTATCCATATTTTCCAAAACACCAGTGGTGTGCGGCCAATAGCCGGTAAAAAGACTGGCCCTCGACGGAGCACACGATGGTGATGAACAGTACGCATGAGTGAAAGACACACCCTCATCCACTAGCCGATCCAAGTTAGGAGTGTCGACAAATTCGTAGCCTAAAGCAGAAATCGTATCAAATCTCTGCTGGTCAGTGATGATAAAGATTATGTTAGGCCTGGTATCAGTCAATGTCTAATGTCTCCGGGAAGAAGCCCAGGCTGGCCTCGCGTATGATCAATTTCCGTAAACGGCGCCCTTAAATCATTCCGCCAATTATGGCCTGTATGCACACTCCTGATAAACCAGTTGTGGATAACACTCATCAACTCTGTTCGCTTCTCATTAAACTCAGGTTCGCACCATAGATTGTTTGTTTCGTTTGGATCTGCTCCAAGATCAAAAAGCTGCCCCATATCCTCGCCGACATATTCTACGATCTTCCATTCTTTGTTACGGGCCATAATCACATATTCAGCATCTCTCATAACCCCATCGCGCCCAAGTTCTGTAAACACAAACTCGCGACCTATCACTCCCAGTTCTCCGCAGAGCCTAGGGAGCAAGCTTTCCGCTTCCATAGCTCGCTGGTTTTCTAAGCCCGCCAAGTCCAAAATTGTTGGCCCTAAATCAAACCATTGGCAGAGATCATCTACGACCCTTCCCCCTTCAAATCGCTCAGGGCTCCACACTACCGCCGGGACCCTTGTCACAACGTCATACATGCTCCACTTTTGCATCAGGCCATGATCCCCCATGCAATCACCATGATCAGAGGTGAATATCACAACAGAATTTTCTAGATATCCTTTGCTTTCAAGAGCCTCCATTATTTGCCCAATTTTCTCATCAATCATCGTTACATTAGCCATGTAATAGGCTCGCTGACGCTGACGTCGTTCCATGGAAGCATAAGGATCAAACGCTACGGCATCGTGCTGTCGTTGCACAAATCCATCTCTAAGCCTCTTAAGTCCTTCAGGTTGACCATTTAGTTCATTTTCAGTCACAGGCAATATATTCATGTCACGATCTGCGTACTCATCCACATATTTGGCAATTGGATCATAGGGGGGGTGCGGCCCAGGGAATCCTATCTCCAAGAACAGAGGCTGCTCAGGCACGTCAGAATTCTGCAACCACCACAAAGCCGTATCACCTACAAACACGTCTGGGTGCAGCTCATCTGGAGCTGACCATCGATAAGCCCCAAGTGCTTCATCGTAGTCCGAAAACTTTTTGTAGGTTTCACGCCCCGGTTTTTCGATGCCTCGCTGCAAAAATGCTTTGTCCAATTCATCGTAGTACCTAAAAACGTCGGTGGATAGACGATCTTTATTCTCTATGACATACCGCTCATGGAAACCAAATTCGCCCTCATAGGGACTAGTATGCATTTTCCCAATGTTCACATTGTAGTAACCATGGTTAGCCAAGTCTTCAATCCAAGTATGGGGCCAAACATGTCCGTTACGCATCACTCCCGTATTGTGAGGGAAATAGCCCGTAAAAAGACTGGCTCGCGCCGGAGCACACACAGAAGCATTCACAAAACAGTTAGAGAACGCAACCCCCTCATTCACCAACTTATCCATGTTTGGCGTATTCATGTGCGGAAAGCCAAGAGCATTTACTGTATCGTATCGCTGCTGATCGGTGATTATCAAAATAATGTTTGGCGCATCAGTCATCAAAAAGATCACTTCGAATCCCAGGCCCAGCAAACCTCAAGCTCGCATGTATATCGCTCCGGATAATCCACGAGTGGACTGCTTTCGCATATTTATCTCTAACATCCGCGTAATTAGAATCGTTCCATAGATTTACTAGTTCATTAGGATCTTGTGTCATGGAAAAAAGCTGGCCCAGATCGTCCCCAAGATACTCAATGTATTTCCATTCATGATCCCGAGCCATCACACAATATTCAACAGTCTGCATCACTTGGTCTCGGGCGACTTCTGAAAACACGACTTTCCGGCCTTTGGCTCCAAGCTCATCCCGTAGAGCAGGTAGTAGAGAGATGGCTTCGAAATGCTTGGGCACTGACAAACCAGCTACCTCCAGCACAGTTGCCCCTATATCAAACCAAGAGTACAAATCTGACACTTCACGACCGCCCGGAAATAATCCTGATGACCACACGACCAAGGGAACGTGCACGGATTGCTCATACATGTTCCATTTCTGACTCAGTCCGTGATCGCCTAAATTATCACCGTGATCGGACGAAAATATCACTACAGCATTCTCTAGAAATCCATTACTTCGTAAAGCGCTCATAATCTCGCCGATCTTTCGATCAATCATTCGCATATTTGCGTTGTAGTACGCCCAAAGACGCTGACGACGCTCGTCACTAGCTTTGGCATCAAACCAAACACTATCGTAGGGGAATGATTCCTGATGGGAACGAAACTCCCTTAATTCTTGAGGCTGGGATGCCAATTCTTCATCCGTGACAGGAAGAAGCGGATATTCGCGCCCGTACATACCATCCAAGTCATCACCGGTTGGGTCATACGGTGGATGGGGCCCCGGAAACCCAATTTCAAGAAAGATCGGCTTTTTGACACGATATTCGTGACTTGCCATATCTATCCATCGTAAGGCTGTATCGCCAACAAAATTGTCTGGATGCAAATGAGCTGGCAAAGGCCATTCATATGCGCCCAAATTCTGCTCATAGTCAGGAACATCACGAGAGTAGGTGTTTCCCCCTGGTTTCTCCAAGTTGTGAGCTAATATTGCCTTATCAAGCTCATCCAAAAACTTGGCCGGGATTTGTGATCGGTCTTTGTTTTCAACCACATATCGTTCGTGGAAACCAAATTTCTCGTCCATCGGCTGGGTGTGCATCTTCCCCACATTTACACAATGGTATCCAGACTGAGCTAAGTCCCGTATCCAACAGTCATCCCAGCGAGCACCATTGTGCAATTTACCACTCGCGTGCGGACTCATCCCACTGAATAGAGCTGCCCGGGTAGGTCCGCAGACAGGAGAGTTTGCGTAACAGCCGGAAAAATTAACCCCGTCAGCGACCAGGGTGTCTAGATTCGGAGTATCTGCATAATCAAAGCCAAGAGCGCCTATCGTGTCATAACGCTGTTGATCTGTATTTATAAATACGATATTAGGGCGTTCGTTTTCAGTCATGGTCTCCTTCTAATATTGCTAGTGCGATACAGCTTCATATATCAAGGCTGCAAATTACGTGCATTAAAGGACATGTTCCTAAGTTCAGGAGAGCTCCCCACTTTACGAGCATGCTTGATTCCATTCGACCCAGCTATATACCAGTCGTGAAGCTTGCGATGTAGCTCCTCCCGTTTTTGAGCATGTTGCTCATCAGACCAGAGATCATTCAATTCGTCAGGATCATTCTCAAGATCGAATAGTTGCCCTTCATTAGGGCCAATGTATTCGACCAATTTCCACCGCTTATCTCTAATCATAAGTTCGCATTCCACTGTGTTTAGAACAGGATCATCCGTATGTTCCGAGAAAACATATTGCCGCCCAGAAAAGCCGTCGCCAGTCAATCCTGATAATAAAGACTGAGCTTCAATATGCTCAGATACCGTCGCGCCAGCCAGTTCCAATATTGTAGGACCTATGTCGAACCACTGGCACAACCCATCCTGACGAATATTTTGTGCAAAACGATCAGGAGCCCAGAATACAAGTGGAACTCTTACAGAATTCTCATACATCACCCATTTTTCTGCGAGACCATGATCACCCATCAGATCGCCATGATCCGATGTGAATATGATCACCGTGTCATCCAATCGCCCACGCCGCTCTAATGCCTCCATAATTTCTCCAACCTTCTCATCAATCATCGTTATATTGGCCAAATAGTAGGCTCTCTGACGATGACGCCATTCCATCGGAGCGTCAGGCACAAAATGAATCGAGTCTGCCATTATCCGTTCAAAATTTTCACGCAACCCTTGAAGAGCTTTAGGCTGCCCATCCATTTCTTCTTGGGTAACGGGCTGGATCGGCAAATCTGCCTGCATATAGTGCTCCGTGTATCGCTCTATTGGATCATAGGGAGGATGCGGTCCTGGAAACCCTACCTCTAAAAACCAAGGTTCTTCAGCCTCATCCGGGGCCTCGTCTATCCAGCGAACTGCCATATCTCCGACAAATACGTCAGGATGCTCATCATCTTCATACCACCACTCGTAGGCTCCAAGTTTCTCTTCTACTCCTGGCGTCCCTTCAAAGTCTCCTTTTTCAAGTCGCCTGTGTCCCCTAGCAGCCAACTGCTTGTCCCATTCATCCTTGAATGTGAAAGGATTGCCTGTCCATTTCTTCTCAGCAAAATGTCGCTGCTTATTTTCGACAGGGTATCTCTCATGAAACCCATGCATATCTTGCGGAGGCCAAGAGTGCATCTTCCCTAAATTCACACATCGATACCCAGCATCAGCTAAATCTGCAACCCAAGTCCTCGGCCAGTTCTCCTGATTTCGCAGCGCTCCATTTACATGCGGACTGAATCCTGTGAAAAGGCTTGCCCGAGAAGGGCCACAGGATGGCGCATTCACATAACACCTATCAAACGAAACCCCTTCGTTAACTAACCGATCTAAAGCTGGCGTCTGCATAAAAGGGAACCCCAGAGCGTTGATCGTGTCATAACGCTGCTGGTCAGTGATTATGAAGACAATATTGGGTTTCTTTTTGTTCATTATCGATTGCTCCTTGTGCACCATTGCAACAACACTTTACTATTCCAATTTTGATTACTCAGACAGCTCGCCAAAGTGACATCCAACCCTTGGCAAGTCGTTTAACCTAAACTCAATGTTCAATATGATGGATCCTGCCAAGATAGGTGACATTCTGCTCCCTTGATTGAGCTTTGAACAAACCATTCACGTAAATTTTTTCGCATGTTCTCTCTACGGGTCAAATGGGTGGGATCATCCCATAAATCGCAAATCTCATTTGGATCATTCTCCAAATCAAACAATTGTCCTTCATCAGTGTCAAAAAATTCCACTAGTTTGAACTTTGGATCGCGGACCATCATCTCCCAATTTGTCCCAGTCATAATGGCATCACGAGCATGTTCACAATACACATAATCACGACCAGTGCCATCATGCCCCTCCAAAGCTTGATTCATAGAAATCGCTTCAAATTCATCAGGGACGCTTATCCCGGCCAGCTCCAATATAGTTGGCCCCAAGTCGAACCACTGAAATAAATCGTCGACTTGATGACCGGCGCGAATTCTTCCCGGTGACCATATTATGAGAGGTACCCTGGTTACTGCCTCATACATACTCCATTTTTGGGGCATACCATGATCTCCCATGCAATCACCGTGATCAGAGGTGAATATGACAACTGTGTTTTCCAGCCGGCCAGTGCGCTTTAATGCTTCAAGTATTGTTCCAACTCGCTCATCGATCAACGTAACATTGGCCATGTAGTGCATCCTCTGTCGTTTTCGCGCAGTCAACGATGCATCAACATCAAATGAAAACGAATCAACAAATCGTTCAGACAAAGAACGACGAAGTTCCTTAAGGGCCTCAGGCTGAGACTCTAATTCTTGTTGATCAAATTCTTGAACAGGGATATCAACCCCCTCATATCGTTCAATAAATTCGGCAGGCGGATCATACGGCGGATGCGGACCAGGCAAGCCTATTTCCAAAAACAACGGTTCTCGTCCTTGGTATTGATCTATCCAGGCTTCAGCAGCATCAGCGACAAAATTATCCGGATGCAATTCACTTGGCCCAGACCATTCGTATGCGCCCAAAGCAGAGTCATCTACCGGAACCGCACCGTAGTATTCTTTATCAGGCTTAGCAATCCCCTTAGACTGGAAGGCCTTGTCGAGCTCGTCGAGGTATTCAGGACCTTGTGGGTTAGAACTGACTAAGCTTGGATGCCTAGAACGTTCCTTATTTTCAACCACAAACCTATGGTCATAACCAAACGACTTCTCGTAAGGAACTGTATGCATTTTGCCAATATTCACACAGTAATAGCCAGCTTCTGACAACCTAGAAACCCAAGTGTTAGGCCAGGTTGATCCATTTCGCAGAACTCTATGGTTGTGGGCATACAATCCCGTGAAGAGACTCGCTCTTGCCGGCGCACAAGAAGACGCGGTGATATGGCATTGAGTGAAATGAGTCCCTTCACTAATCATTTGGTCAAGCACGGGAGTCTGAGCGTATGAATAGCCTAAAGAACGTATCGTGTCATATCGTTGTTGGTCAGTGATTATGAGAACTATATTAGGTCGCAAGTCATTCATTTCAATTGGTAAAATTTCATCCCGTTTCACTTGCTAATGTGAGCCAATCAATGCACAAGATACGGCACTTCAACTAAAAGAATCCAGTCCGGCCCAGTGCAAATGCACTTTTTCGGATAGAGTAATACTGGAACTTAGAGCGCTTTTAGTTCATGCTTATATACCGCGATACGGGATCGTCGCCAGTTCACAAGTTGGGGATTCAAAGGATTGGCATTGTAATGTTACCGACGATCTATAGATGATTTCGCGGACAGAGGAGTGCGTGATTGCAATCTATAAAGTACGCCGCGCCGACTAGCGTCGAAGATGCTGTTGACGTTCTGGCAGAATACGGGGACAAAGCTAGAGTGTTGGCTGGAGGGACAGATCTGATAGTGCAAGTCCGAGAGTGGGGACGAGATGTAGGCATATTCGTGGACGCTAAGACCATCCCTGAATTGACTGAATTAGCTATGGATAGTTCGGAGGGCCTAACTTTAGGAGCGGCGGTACCCTGCTACCAGATATATGGCAATGACGCCGTCAGGGAATCCTATCCCGGGCTTATCGATGCCGTCTCGATGATTGGCGGAACGGCCATCCAAGGTCGAGCATCTGTAGGTGGCAATTTATGTAACTCCGGACCTGCGGGAGATAGCATTCCGCCGCTGATTATTTATTCTGCTATCTGCAACGTGGCCGGACCTAATGGAACTCGACAAATCAAAGTCGAAGATTTTTGCACTGGACCAGGCAGGAACTGTTTGGAAGACAATGAACTCCTCGTGTCTTTGAGTCTACCTGCTCCCGCAAAATCTTCAGGGGCACACTATTTGAGGTTCATACCAAGAAATGAGATGGATATTGCAGTGGTAGATGCCGGAGCCAACATCACCTTAGACGGAGACTCTATATCCGAAGCCCGCATCGCTCTAGGAGCAGTAGCCCCAACACCGCTATATCTCGCAGACGCAGGAAGCGCCCTTGTTGGGAAACCAGCAACTGAAGACAGTTTTAAGGAAGCCGCATCAGTATGCCGAGAAGCAGCAACTCCAATAACTGATATGCGTGGAACAATAGAGTACCGAAAGCACATGAGCGGAGTGCTGGCCATGCGAGCGCTCCGTGGAGCACTTACTAGAGCCCGAGGAGGAGATGTCAATGTCCACTAAAATGGTTGAAGGTAAAACAATAATTTCTGCCCGCATAAACGGCCAGACTTCAGACTTTATAGCTGAGCCCCGGGACAGTTTATTAGACGTGCTCAGAGAAAACTTGCAGCTTACTGGGGCCAAAGAAGGCTGTAATAATGGTAATTGTGGCGCTTGTAATGTAATTATGGACGGACGGCTAGTGAACTCTTGTTGTGTGTTGGCCGTAGAGGCTAACAACACGGAAATAACCACAATCGAGGGAGTAGGCAGTCCTGACGACTTGCATCCGATACAAGAGTCATTCCTGGAAAATGCCGCCCTTCAGTGCGGAATCTGCACACCAGGATTTATTGTTTCCACCAAGGCGCTGTTAGAGGAAAATCCAAACCCTACAGAACACGAAATTCGTTATTGGTTAGCAGGCAACTTATGCCGATGTACTGGCTATGACAAGATAGTGCGGGCAGTGCAAGACGCAGCGACTCGCATGCAGGAAGGATCAAAGTAGATGGCTGTTGATGAAATTGTGACAAAAAGTGGCGACTTCAAAGTCATAGGTAAAAGACCTATCCGGCATGACGGCGCTGACAAGGTAACTGGCAGAGCTACTTACGGCTCAGATATTTCCCTTCAGGGAATGCTCTACGGGAGAGTTCTGCGCAGCCCTCACGCACATGCTGACATAAAGTCGATAGATACCACTGACGCCGAAGCATATCCAGGCGTGCACGCTGTTATCACCTCAAAAGATTACCCAAATGTAGAAAGCAAACTAGTCGAAGGTGGCGAAGCCGGATCGCAAGACCTCAGTTACATGAGCGCCAACAAGATGGCTAGAGGAAAAGTCTTATACCACGGGCACCCAGTAGCCGCTGTAGCCGCAGAAACCAGAGATGCTGCTGAGGAAGCTACTCGGTTGATTAAGGTGGAATATGAAGTCTTGGAGCCAATACTTAGTGCACGTCGTGGGAGAGAAAAGTCATCACCGCTGCTTCACGACACCCTTTATACAGACACAGAAGGGGAGAAAGATACAGAACCTAGTAACGTGGCAGAACACCGTATCTACGGCACCGGTGACATTGAAAAAGGGTTTGCAGAAGCAGATGTGATTGTTGAAAACGAATACGATACGGCAACCGTTCATCAGGGTTATATAGAACCGCACAACGCAACCGCTCTGTGGCGAGAAGATGGTAGCTTAGACATCTGGTGCAGCTCTCAGGGACACTTCTGGATGCGTAACGAAACAGCAAAAATACTGCAGCACCCAGTATCTAAAATCAAAGTTACCCCTATGGAAATTGGTGGTGGATTCGGAGGAAAGACGCTGACGTATCTTGAAACGCCAGCAGCATTGTTATCTAAAAAGTCGGGTCGCCCGGTGAAGATGTGGATGGATCGCACAGAAGTTCTTCAATCCACCGGACCAACACCGGGATCTTGGATCAAAGTCAAAGTTGGAGCAACAAATGACGGCAAAATCACTGCCGCTCAAGTCGAAATATCAATAGAAGCAGGAGGGTTCCCGGGAGGACCTCTCCATCCTTGCTGTCTTACATCATTAGCTCCTTACAATTTGGAAAATGCACAAGTAGACGGCTACGACGTTGTAGTTAACAAACCAAAATCAGCTGCTTATAGAGCTCCCGGGGCAACAATGTCAGAATTTGCAGTTGAAACCACAATGGATGAATTGGCTGAAAAGATCGGCATGGACTCTCTAGAGTTTCACATGTTAAATGCCTCCAAAGAGGGTGATTGGCGTGTTGATGGACCACGATTCCTGCGCGTAGGAAATATCGAGTGCATTGAAGCAATCAAATCTTCCGATCACTGGACTACTCCTCTTCAGGCAGCCACTGAACCAAATAAGGTAAGAGGCCGAGGGATGGCGTCAGGATTCTGGGGGAATGCAACCCTAACCTCAAGCGCACGTGGCCGTGTTAATGAAGACGGTAGCGTAACCCTAGTGGAAGGATCATGCGACATCGGAGGAAGTCGCACCTCAATCGCCATGCAGATGGCTGAGACATTGGGAATCAGCGAGCAAGATATTGTCCCTATTGTCGGTGATACCGATGATGCAGGGTACACGGCTGTTACCGGAGGAAGTCGAACCACTGCAGTTACAGGGTTGGCTGCATACAACGCAGCAAACGAAATTATGGCAAAAATGAGCACTGGTCTGGCAGAGGTATGGGAAGTCAAATCAGACGATGTTACTAGCCAAAACGGTCGGTTCTCATGTAATGGCCACGATTTATCCTTTAAGGAGGCAGCTGCCCTACTGCATGACAACGACATTCAGGTCACAGGACAATCAACTGTTACTCCCAAAACTCCTGCAGGCGCTTTTTCCTGCCAGGCAGCCGACATAGAGCTGGACCTGGAAACCGGCAAGGTAGAAATCTTGCGTTACACAATAGCTCAAGACGCCGGGACTGCTATATACCCTCCATACGTCGAAGGTCAGATGCAGGGCGGGGTTGCACAAGGTATCGGGTGGGCGCTTAATGAAGAATACTGGTATGACGATGAAGGCCATCTCAGAAATTCAAGCTTGCTCGATTATCGAATGCCAACAGCTCTGGACCTTCCGATGATTGACACAATAATTGTTGAAGTGCCAAATCCTGATCACCCATACGGGGTGCGAGGAGTGGGAGAAGTTTGTATCGTTCCGCCTCCAGCAGCCATCGCAAATGCGATACACAACGCTGTTGGCGTGCGGATGCATGAGCTACCCATGTCGCCCCCTAAGGTTACAGCGGCACTCGCAACTGCCGGAAAGCTTCAAACCTAGCACTGCCTAACAAAGGATGCCAAGGCTGTATGTTCCAAGTGCTCTGCGAGAATTAACCGATGGGCAATCAGATATTGAGCTGGACGGGCAGACCGTCGGAGACATGCTCCAAAGCTTGGAAAGCAAGCACCCTGGTACAGCCAGTCGTCTTACCAGTTCTGAAACAGCGCACGGACTTAGGCATGGCTTGGTCGTTTTCATAGACGGCGAACAATTTAGAACGGGAACCCGTACCAAAGTTGATGACAACAGCACCGTATATTTAGTTTTAGCACAAGCTGGTGGCACCTAAAAACATACGAGTGGCAATTTAGTATTGTTTATATTGAAAATTAGATTTCAAATCCCAGAAAGTTGGATATGTAACGCTTACTGGCAGTGATATCCATCGGTAGTTAGAGTATTAGTCATCAGGCAACTATATCTATCAAGAGGACGCAAGCATGACCGCACCTAATATTTTATGGATCTGCACCGACCAACAACGTTGGGATACGCTGGGCGTATACGGGAATAGTTGGGTCAACACACCCAACATTGATCGTCTGGCCGAATCGGGATTAGTCTTTGACTACTGCTACTCTCAAAGCACAGTGTGCACCCCTAGTCGAGCTAGCTTCTTAACTGGTAGATACCCGCGTACATGTCGTGGACGGCAAAACGGAGCTGACATACCGCCAGAAGAAATCCTGATAACCAAGGCTATGGCCGACGTTGGGTACAATTGCGGCCTTGCTGGCAAATTACATATCTCCGCCAGCAATCCTTCGGTCGCCCCCATAATGGAACCTCGTATCAACGATGGCTACTCTGTTTTCAACTGGTCCCATGACCGTAGTGATGCCTGGCCAACTAATGAATATCACAATTGGTTAGCAGAAAAAGGTGTGGAATATTCCAGCCAAGCTCATCCAGAGTGTAAACACATTAGATTAGGTCCGAATGCGGAGCATCATCAAACAACATGGTGCGTAGAAAAAGCGATTAATTTTATCCAAAATAATGCCAAGTTCGATCAACCATGGCTACATTCAGTAAACATTTATGACCCCCACCACTCGTTTGAAACCCCTGCCGACTACCTCCAACGCTATTTGGATCGAATAGACGATATTCCGTTACCTAATTACATAGAAGGTGAACTCAACAACAAACCAGTTTTCCAACAGTTTGATCACTTAGGCGCTTACAACAGCAGTAAAGATGGCACGACTGAGGGAGCCCATCACTACCCCACAATGACTGAACGCGATCACCGAATGATCACAGCATCGTATTGGGCCATGTGCGACTTAGTAGACAGTCAGGTTGGTCGTCTATTGGATGCACTAGAATCGTCCGGAGAAGCAGAAAACACATTGGTCATCTTTATGTCAGATCACGGAGAAATGCTCGGTGATCATGGACTCTATTGGAAGGGCCCCTTTTTCTACGAGCCAGCCGTACGCGTCCCACTAATTGTGGCATGGAAAGGTCAAATCGAAGCCGGAAGGCGCAGCCAAGCACTGGTGGAGCTCAGTGACATCGCACCAACTATCCTTGACGCAGCTGGGGTAGAACATCCTGCCGGAATGCAAGCTAAATCTCTCTGGCCTTTAATCAACGGGAGCACCGCCATCGACCACCATAGAGAAGATGTGTATTCTGAATACTATAACGCCATGCCCTGGCACAGTGATCCAACAGCACAAACCACAATGGTTAGAACAAAAACTCACAAAATCGTTGCTGCACACGGTACAGGATCTGGCGAGCTTTATGATCTCAACAAAGACCCCAAGGAGACACAGAATCTTTGGTCCGACCCCGAATCTTCTGACCTCAAATTAGAGATGTACGAACGTCTTGCAGACCGAATGGCATGGACTGTTGACCCGCTACCACTACGTAAATCTGAATGGTAGGCACTGCAACAACATATTACTCATTACTTAACCTTGAATACTAGTAGATAGAAAAGGATTTTTTGGAGCATGCAAAAGCGCAAACTAGGTAGGACAGGCCATCAAAGCACTGTCGTAACAATGGGGACAGCAGCATTTGGTAGACCCGACCTTCCAGATGCTCAGGCCACAGTTGAATCATCGGTAGAATTATTCATGGAGCACGGCGTTAACCATATAGATATTGCACCTGGATACGGCCAGGCTATGGAACGTATGAAACCATTATTGCCCGCCATTCGAGACCACATATTTCTAGGCTGTAAAACACAAGGAAGAAACAAGACTGCAGCCTGGCTAGATATTAAGGATGGGTTGAATCGACTAGGAGTGAAGTCTTACGACCTTTTTCAAAACCATGGTGTAACAACGATGGCAGAATTGGACTCTATCACTTGCCCAGGTGGCGCGATCGAAGCATTAATTGAGATGCGAAATCAAGGCAAAACCCAATGGCTAGGCATAACGGGCCACGGTCCTTACGCACCGTCTGTGTTGTATGAAGCCCTCAATCGTTTTGAGTACGACACAGTAATGTTCCCTGTAAGTGCGACCATGTGGCGAAACCATGAGTACCGACGGGATGCCAAAAAGCTTATCGACTACTGCAACAAACATGATGTCGGAATACAGTGTATAAAAATGATAGCCCGTAGCGGCTGGGGAGCTCAGGACAAAGACAAAAGCACTTGGTACGATCCACATCGCAATCAGAAGTCCATCGACCAGGCCCTCTGGTGGCTACTATCGCATCCTATTCACACCGCACCAAGTGTTGGTGATGTTAGTTTGGTGCCTATGGTGTTGGATGCAGCAGAACGCTTCCAGCCTTTAACCAATGAGGAACAGGACGAAGTTGTATTAAGTCAGCAACCCCTATTCCCAGAACCTTTGTTGGCCATCAACCCCGCAAAATAGACATCGGTTACTGCCAATACCATGCTGGCTTAAACAACATACAGCTCTAGTAGGGCTGATCATTTAGCGTGGGAACTCGGTGGGAATTCAGGCCCTGCTTCAGTGAGTGCACGGATCTGCTCCATACTTATTCTTGCAGCTTGCTCAGGATCATTGCCTAATATGTTTTTCAAGTATCCAAAGCTTTCAAATTCAACTGCGGCAAATCCTTGGTAGCCTATTTGTCCAAGGGCACTAAAAAAAGCCCTCCAGTCCACCCTTCCTTCTCCTAGTAGTGGGAATAAAAACTCCCCCGGGCGCTGGCTTATACCAACAGCATCTTTAAGGTGGCAATGGATTATCTGGCTACCCCACTGTTTAATATTCCACCCTACATCCATATCACCACTCAAAATCCCATGTGAAGGATCAAAATTGACGCCAACAGATTCAGAATTGACTGCGTCTACAAGAAATTTATGCGAATAAAAATCATGGGCGACCATACCCCAAACCCCTTCCGAGCTTATTTTCACACCAGCTTCATTTGCGGCCTGTCCAAATCTCCCATATGCCTCTAAAACTTGATCCCATGCTGCCCCTTCAGAAATATCGTCTGGAATGCGAGGCGCTTCTTTATCCCATGGCGCGGGGCCGGTCATAGTGCCAACATTAGAAACTCCAACCTCTCCGGCCGCTTGTATCTGTTCTAAAGTGCGCACTATACGGGCTTCGCGCAGGTCATCATCAAGGCTAACTAGGTCTTCATGCGCAAATATACGACTTACCTCTAGCCCCGCATCTCTCGTTTGTTCTACCACTCTGGCTGGAGCACCAGATTCCCCAGTATTGAAATGAGCACCTCCCCATTCAACACCTTGATAACCTAGCTTCTTGAGGGAGGCTACGACTTCTTCGGACTTCCATTGGGTGAATCCAAGCGTAGCTTGAAATGCAAATTTGACACTCATACGCGATTAACCCCCAAACGTTCTCTCAATACATCCAGATCTACAGTCGGGACATATCCAAGCATTCGGGTAGCTTTCCTGTAATCAAACAAACTAGCTTTGGGATTTACTTCAAACAACTCCGGCTGAAGTACCTTAGGCGGATCATCCGGCCAATTCAGATCAATTAATTCCAGAGTCGTCAGATCTGTAAAGTTGTCACGGGCTGTCACATAAAAACGCTCAAACAGACTCTGCCCATCCGAAAATTCAAATTCACATGACTTTAGTATCGACTGCGCAATATCGCTTGTGGCCACCCATGCGCCAAGCCAGTCTTTGTCACCACCCCCACTGCCGCGCTCAAGAATAGACTTCCAACTACTTATGTTCCGCCCCCCGCCCCAAGCCCATGCATAACGCAGGGATATGGCTTCTAAATCATATGCCATTGAATATTGCTGGCACATTAACTCGCCAAAATACTTGCTCATTCCATACGACTCATGCGGCCATGATGGATGTTCTTCATCAATAGGCAAGTATCTAGGTTTGTATGATCGGTTTCTAATTCCAAATCCTGATGCTGACTCGCTACACCCATAAACAATGCGAGGAATATTATTTGCCCTAATCGCCTCAAGAATGTTGAAAATAGCCATGCAATTCACTCTAAAAACCAACTCTGCAGGATCTGAGAACGGATCCGGAATCGCCGCCAAATGGACAACTACGTCAAACCCTCTCACCAGAGATTTCACTTTATTGGCATCCATCAAATCCACCTCTAGAAAAGGAAGGTCGGAATGTCTGGGTGACTTCTGTACATCAAGAATAGACACAGAGTGTGTTTCACAAAGATTGGATACTACTTCCCCTCCGATATCACCACCGCCTCCTGTCACAAGAATATTCATGTCACATCCTTCAGGTACTACACCTATATTACATATCTGGAATCTTGGCTCGTAAGCACACCTCGCCCCATATCTAATATCATATATGGAAATTCAGTAAAGATTTGAAGCGGCACCTATGTCACAAATCCATGTCCAGCAACGTAGAGAAACTACCTGGCAAATTCCAGCGTTCACCGCATTAGTTGTATTGTTGGGCTTGCAATCACTACGCTCTTTTCCTACTAGCTTATTTTGGTGGCTCGGCGAGACTTCAGATCGTATCGTAATGCTGACAGCTGCGTTGTTGGCATTTTCAGCAGCAGCATTAGCCTGGCCTCTAATCCGAAAAATAGGCCCCGGGCGACTCGTTCTACTATCAAGCCTACTGCTCGGTTGTTCACGTCTAATCGATCAGATTTCGTCTACCGCCTGGGCAGGATTAGTATTGGGCGGCTTAGGTGTTATCGGATTTTGTTGGCTAGCTTCAATGCTGTCAGGACAAGGACGACAGGCTGGACTAGGAATAGCACTCGGTCTCACCGCGGATGCTGCAATCCGGTCTGCATTCAACACCATAGACATCCCATTTCTAAACGGTATAAATGCAGGAATCGAAGGAATAGTTGCAACATTGTGCATAGTAAGTGCGCTGACGGTACTGGCGTGCATTAACCTGACTAGAAGCAACTATTTGCTCCCAGCAATTGGGCAAGCTTGGCCAAATTCAGCAATCATGCCAGGAATTTTCATGTTCATGCTATGGATAGGTAACCATGGCCAGATAGCTCAACGTACTGGGGTCGATTGGCAAATCCTCGCGATTTGTATTCCTGCGGCATTGTCTGCTGGAGCGATACTCACGTTATTGACCAATAGATGGATTTCACAGTTACTGGCCCCGATTGGCCTCTCGATCGGAGCCGGTCTCTTTTGGCTCTTGGATTCGTTCTTAGGCGCACTTTTATCGGCCATGCTAATAGGGCCAACTTTAGCCACCCTGCCTGCCTCGGTAATACCAGAGAAAACATCCGTACGTGCGCCAGTTTTATACACTACCGTTGGATCGATGGTATTTGTAGTAATGCTCTTTATTTTTTATTCGTTTTACGCCCCCTTATGGATCCCATTAGTGCTGACTGGGCTGGTATCCCTATCGGCTCTTGCAACCATATGGCGTCTCTCTCTTTCCCTGCACTACTCGCTTCAATTCCGTAAGGTAATACTGCTTACTGCGCTTGTAGTAGCTGCAGCATTGGCTTCTACTTTGTCTACCTTGGCTACCAAAAGCCCGTCTCTCACAACCACCACCGCTGAGCCCGGCCAAATACGAGTAATGAGTTACAACATCAGACAGGGATTTGGGGTGAACTCTGTGTGGAATCTGGAATCAGTAGCCCGGGAAATCGAAAAACATAACCCTGATATTGTTGCTTTGCAGGAAGTCGGTAGAGCATGGATCATATCGGGGCAAAACGATCAGATTCAATGGCTAGCACAGCGACTCCAAATGAATCATATATATTCACCGCATATAGGAGACACATGGGGCAACGCTATATTAAGCCGCATGTCAGTTGCCTCTCAGTACCAAGGTGAATTCAATTCAAAAGGCAGAATACCCAGGGGATATCTAGATGCAACTTTGATGTCGGACTCTGGTCCACTAAGAGTCATAGTCACACATCTGGATCATGAAGTTACATCGGTCGGCGATTCGGTCAGAAAGGACCAAATGCAGATGGTATTAGACCGCTGGGAACAGAGTCCCGCCACCATAATTATCGGAGACATGAATTTTGACCCAAGTTCTCCTGGATATAAGACAGCAATAGAAGGCGGGCTAAAAGACGTATTATTGTCAGAAGATCGCGACGGATTCACTTATCGTTCCGACGATCTGAATATACGGATCGATTACATATTCGCCAGCTCGGACCTTAGTGTAGAAGCCGCAGATCTACCCTTATCACAAGCTTCGGATCATTTACCTCTCGTAGCTGATTTGTCCATTTCGAATTAGGACAAGTCAACCGAGATAACTGCGACACTGGTAGGACCAAGCTGGATCACAACGCATCCGTCCTTCAATTCAACTGGATGCTGGCTGACGTTTACTATGGATTCCGATGGCGAGTTTTCTTGTTCAAGGGAAAACCCTGTTAAGGCTCTTGCAGCGGCACGGACCATCGATTTATCTTGCAGTATCAACGAACACTCCATTGTCTCAGTCGCATGGCGATTTGTTACCGTAAACACAGCCTGCATACCATCCTCGGACAAACTGCATGACGAGGTTAAGGCCTGGGGAAATCCGCCAACAAAGCCTTCGATTGGTAGCAAGGGCGAATCAATTATGGTTTTCAACGAATTGTTCCCAACGTGATCCTTATACATTCGGAAAACCTCATATGTAGGCGTAGTCCATGCATCCGGCCCGTCCGTTTCAATCAGACATTGCAAGACATTGATCGTTTGAGCAATGTTTGTCATTGTTACCCGGTTCGACCACGAATTGAACACATCCAAACAAGAAGCAGCAATGACAGCATCTCTCACGGTGTTGCGCTGCCTCAATCCAGTCTCAGGCACCGCCCGGCCACGATCCCATACGCCCCACTCGTCAATTATTATCCCGATAGGATTTTCAGGATTCTCATACTGCTTTAGAAGCCCATCTGCCTTTACGATGTCATCCTCAATCAAGCCTGCTTCTGCCACAAGTTCGTAGTATTCTTGCTCACTGTATTCAAAAGTTTGTCGTTCCAAACTGAAGTATCTATGAAGAGACAAGTGATCAGGCAGGGGGCTCTGTGACCCATGTCCTTTTTCAACAAGAATCTTCATCAACCGTCGGTTCCACTCCGCAGTGTGGCCAACAGCAATTAGATCAATGTCCGTATCCAATTTGTTCAAATACGTCGCGTATTGTCTAAATTGGGAACCATAAACTTCCGGAGTCATACTTCCACCACAACCCCAGTTCTCGTTGCCCACCCCCCAATACCTCACAGGAAATGGATCTTTGCTGCCATTTTGCCGACGTTCCCGCACGACAGACAGACGTTCATCTTTATAGTTACAATACTGCACCCACTCCACCATTTCTGTCACAGATCCCGTCCCGACATTTCCACAAAAATACGGGGTTGAACCAACTGCACGGCAAAAGTCGATGAATTCATGCGTTCCGAATGTATTGGGCTCCCACCCACCCCACCAAATGTTCTGCACCTTGGACCTATCTTTGGCATCCCCCACTCCATCTCGCCAATGATATTGATCTGCAAAACATCCACCAGGCCACCGGATAACATTAGGCCCTATGTTTTCGAGGGCAGTGAGCGTGAATGCTCGCATCCCTCTTTCTGACTCAATTTCTGTGTCTTCAGCCCAGATGCCGTCATAAATACACTCTCCCAAATGCTCAATAAAATGACTGTATAGTTCAGGCGGAATTAGTCCTACAGACATTAATGGATTAGCTGTAATTGTGGCACTCTGCATATCAAGAACTCCAACCTAGTTTCACAAATACGTCACTAGGAATTATGCCCTAAATCACTCATACATCAAATTGCACAAGGGCTCTGTTTATTCTGTAGAATATCAGTCAAGAATACTCTCGAAAGTACATCCACTGGAGAATCTAATGGCCTCCACAGCGACTCAAGTTAAGCCTATTGTAAGTATACGAGGCTTGACCAAGCGTTTTGGCAAAGTAACCGCTGTCGACCAATTGGATCTGGATGTATACCCGGAAGAAGTTTTTGGGTTACTGGGGCCCAATGGCGCCGGAAAATCTTCACTAATCGGAATGATACTCGGACTAGTACGCCCAAACTCAGGATCTATAACAATGTTTGAAATCGATGCTCTCAAGAATTCAAGAAGAGCGCTCCTCGATGTAGGAGCCATCGTAGAGGACCCTGCGTTTTACCCATATTTATCCGGTCGAGACAACCTCCTTGCCCTTGCAAGAATTGTGGGGGCCAAGAAGACCCAATGTGATGATCTGTTGGAGTTGGTGGGGCTAAAACAAAAAAGTTCTCAGAAATACAGCACTTATTCCACCGGAATGCGCCAGCGACTTGGCCTAGCATCCGTCTTACTAAACGATCCTAAGGTGGTGATACTGGATGAACCCACTAGGGGTCTTGATCCGGCCGGAGCAAACGAGTTCAGAGATATAGTGCGTGACATAGCAAAAACTCAGGGTAGATCTGTCTTGATTTCCAGCCATATCCTTGCAGAAGTCGAACAGACATGCGACCGAGTAGCAATAATTAACAAAGGCAAGACTCTTAAGCAAGGACCTTTAGAGGAATTGTTGACCCATCGTGGCCAATCGGAGTTTTTAGTCGGTGACACCGCAAAAGCCGTTTCGATAGCGGAGGGCATAGGATTCGTCGCTGGTACAACTGGGAACAAATCAGAAATCCGAGTAAACGTCGATGTAAAAGATGCCGCTTCTGTAAATGCTGCTTTAGTAATGAGAGGAATTGATGTGATGGGAATACAACCAGCAAAATCCGATCTCGAATCATATTTCTTAGAATTAACGGCCAGTGCCGAGGACCAAACTGAATCATGATGATTTTTCGGATCATACGTGTTGAATTAATCAAGATTCGCAAACGGCAATCCCCCTGGATCATGTTAGGGCTATTCCTGATTTCTATAGCGTTTTATTTCCTAGCTGTTAGCTCCCTGGCAGACGCAAATCCAGAAACCACTCAGGCTGACTCTATGAGGCTAAGAGAGGGTATGCGGTTCCCTAATGGATATGATGGACTGCTTCAAACCACTTTTAGAATCGGGACAATTCTCGCAGTTATTTTTGCCAGTTTGTTAACTGGGTCAGAATACTCTTGGGGAACTTTAAGACAAGTGCTTTCTCGTGGAATACCAAGGACCTATTTCCTTGTCGGCAAATTAGTTGCAATATTCTTCTCCCTCTTCATTGCCATGCTTATCACATTGTTCTTCGGGACTGGCTTCATGCTTGCCGGGGACATGATCCGAGGGACCACAGATTTCACATTGTCTGATGACTTTGGTTGGGCAATCACCACTGATTCCCTCCGCGTCACAATGATTCTCATAGTCTACGCATGCATAGGCTTTGCAGCATCTGTGATTACTAGATCATCCGCAGCTGGGCTTGGGGCAGGAGCACTCTTCGTTTTTGCCGAAGTCCTCATATTCTCAGCACTATCGATTCTCGGTGGGTTTTGGGCTGAGTTATCACACTATGCGGTATACCGTTTGGCCGATGACGTATTAATGGCAAATAAATTTGGCCAATCAAGTGATTTTGCCGGAGACTGGTCCTTCTCTCCAGATTGGGCAGCAGCAATACTCTTCCTATACATCGCTATATTAATGGCTATAACTTTCATTACTTTTGGCCGCCGTGATCTAAAAGGCGCAGCATGATCAATAGCCAGCTCAGGAAATTCCAAGATGCTGCGCTACTGGCTATTAATTCTTCCTTAGAGGTTATGAACGCAGACGGTAGCTTCGCAGGCATCGAAGACAACATTGTTGCATACTACAAAGCACCTCGAGCACTAGGATTAGCTGGGTTTCACACTGAAGGGGCAACCGTACTTCGTTACATTAAGCGATCCTTTTTTAGGATGGGTGATTTCAATCAAGGAAACAATACATACTCCCGCTCGAGCGCGAATTACCGTAACTCTTGGCTTTCGTGGGGAGCCCATACCTTATCTTCGTATGAGCTTTCATACGCTGCCATGGATTATCTAGAGTTGGCGCAGCATCCAACTCTCGGAGCTATGCCTTCCTATTGCATCCCAACTACCCACAACCAGCAGCTAGAATTAGGGACTACAGGAGCTGCCACAGTTGCTTATTTATTTTGTGGCCGCCTAGAACCCGCCATAAAGGCTGGCGAATGGTTGATAGAAGCCCTAAATTCACAGCCGAAAACAGAAGCTTTGCTACTGCAACAAGATTGGCAAGGAAACTGGATAAGCAACTTCCCTGACAACCAATCTAGCCGCTACGAATTGCAATTAGGCGAGTCAGGACAAACCTACTGGTATCTGGGCATCGCAATGGCCGCACTATCACTCCTATACAAAGCCACGAGTGAACAGCGTTTTTTGGATGCTGCCGAAGAATATTTTGCGTTGGCTTGCCGCTGTGAACCCTGGTCATTTGAAGCACTGACTGCTGCAAAAGTGGGCTGGGGATCGGCTTTGCTTTTTGAATGTACCAACAAGAAAGAACATCTAACCAAAGCGATACAGGTTGGTGACATGTTGACTAAAACCCAAACAGAAAATGGCTGGTGGATTCGTCAACCAGCCTACGACTCTTTTGAAGGCCAGCCCCTGGAAAACAGTCTTGATACCAGCCTAGAAAGAGCATGTTGGCTACTGGAGATAGTACGGGCCATAAGCTAACAGGAGGCAAAACATAATGGCTAGCAGCATCACAGTAGCGGTGGTTGGCCTTGAATTTGGTGCTGAATTCGTACCCATATATCTCCACCATCCTGACGTAGCCAAGGTGGTCATATGCGATTTAAATCCAAGAACACTTTCGCGCGTGGGAGAACAATTCAACATAGACGAACGCTCACACAACTTAGCCGCCGTTCTTATTGATGCGGAAGTCGACGCTGTTCATCTGAACACAGGGATCCCAGACCATGCAGAACAATCCCAGAAAGTATTGCTATCTGGGAAACATTGTGCTTGCGCCGTGCCTATGGCAACCAGCTTGTCCGATATAGAAGCCGTGCTAACGGCTCAACAGCAATCCAAGAAATCCTACATGATGATGGAAACTTCTGTAATGACACGTGAATTTTTTTGGGTGCAAGATCAAATTAAGAGCGGACTGTTAGGTCGAATACAATTCCTTCGAGGAGCACACTATCAAGACATGGAAAACTGGCCAGATTACTGGATGGGCCTGCCACCCATGCATTATGCCACTCATGCTATTTCCCCACTATTAGCAATCAGCAATACCAGAGCCAAGCGTGTGCATTGTTTCGGATCTGGGCACATGCGCCCGGATCTGCGGAAACAATATGACAATCCTTACCCAGTGGAAACAGCTATTTTCGAACTTGAAAACACAGATGTTACCGCCGAAGTGACAAGGTCTCTATTTCACACTGGACGCGCATATACAGAAAGCTTCAATGTTTACGGAGAAAAGGCAACATTTGAATGGCAACAAGTAGAAGAAGAGGATCCGGTTTTATTCCAAATGGCCGGTGCGACTACAACTAGAGGCTACCAAGTGGACACTAACCGAATCAAGATCCCAGACCGTGCAGACTTGTTGCCTCCAGAAATAGCAAGATTTACTCAACAAACGGTGTACGATGCCACTAACCCTGCACTGTCATTTATACAAGGTGGCGGGCATGGTGGTTCTCACCCGCATCTTGTGCACGAGTTCGTGCGCGCAATCGTTGAAGATCGTGACCCGATAATCGGACCGACGACTGCGGCAAACTGGACCGCTGCTGGCATATGCGCTCACCAGTCAGCGATGTCGCATGCAAAAGCTGTAAATGTTCCTGCATGGTAATAAGTGTTTGATTAACTAAATTTCTACGTCGTGATCAGTGGCTCCCGCCGCTCTCAAAAGCTCGCTGTAATCAGCTGGATTGTCAGGACTAATTGAGCGATTCACAACCAAAAAAGCACCATCGCGTCCTATTAAAAACGCATGACGCGCCGATTTCTTTAGCCTGGTTAACGCCCCATAGGCACGAGACATTTTTTTGTCTGCATCCGAGATTAAAGCAAAAGGCAAATCTAACGATTCAGCAAACCTCTTCTGAGTTTCCAGGTCGTCGGTACTAATCCCAAAGATCTTTGTTCCCGTCTCTTCAAATCGATCATGCAACCCTGCCAGGGTGCGCAACTCACTAGTTCAGCCTCCAGTAAAAGCTTTCGGATAAAAAGCCAATAGCACTTGGCTGGAACGTAATTCCTCCGACAGCGATACCTCAGCTGGCCCCGTAGCCTCTGCTTGGAATTCGGGAGCTATATCACCCTTGCTCAATCCCGACATATTGCCCTCTCTTTAATCTGAAATTAGTTTGTTATCGCATCAATCGGCAAGCCTCGACACAGCACCAGCTCGCCCTCAAAAGCCTGCTTGTGGAATTCACTCCATCCTATGATAGCGTTTAGAGACTACAGCGATAGCGTATCTCTGGATGAATCGCATGTTGACCATAGACGCCATACAGCGCAGTATATCGTGTATGGCATGGGGTGCGACCCATAAGGATTGTTGTACAAGGAACCTTGTTTATTGATACGACACAGCGTAGCTAACATTGACAAGCCTGTATCAGAACTGGTTTTAGGAACCGATGACTTCATACTAGAGTCTCAAGACTTTCACCATGAGATGATGGACACGTGGCTACTATACGGCGGCAATGCGATAGATACTGGCCGCTGCTATGGCCCTACCGAGAATGGGTTCGAAAGTGAGCGGGTTATAGGAAACTGGCTGGAAAAACAAGATAAGCGTAACGAAGTAGTAATAATCACAAAGGGCTGCCACCCGACTGTGCCTGGAATCAGCACAGCCCGCATGACACCCGAAGACATAGCATCCGATATTAGGGAGAGTCGATCAGCCCTTCAGCTAGATTGCATCGACATATTCTTGTTTCATCGAGACGACCCAGATGTTCCTGTGGGGCCTATCATGGAATGGATCAACCATCATATAGACGCAGGACACATTGCTACTATAGGTGCTTCGAACTGGTCAGCTTCCAGAGTCGAACAAGCTAACGCATATGCTGATTCCCACCATTTGCACGGATTCTCCATGCTTAGCAATTATGTTGGATTGGGGGTTCAAGGTAATCCAATGTGGCCCGGGTGTCGTAGTGTTAATGAATCAGACAGACTTTGGCTACAGCAGACCTGCATACCAAACTTGGCTTGGTCATCCCAGTCTCGTGGCTTCTTTAGTGGCAAATATCATCCTGCTGACACCTCCAACAAAGACATGGTCGGCACCTATTACAACGACGAAAATTGGGCGCGCCTCGACAGGGCAACAAAACTAGCAGGCAAGCACAAGTGTAGCGCTACCCAAATAGCTTGCTCATACACCCTATCCCAAGACTTCAACTCAATGGGCGTCATAGGACCAGCAAATCAAGACGAGCTACTTATGTCCATAGAAGCGACAACTCATCGGCTAAGTCAATCCGAAATATCATGGTTAGAGACCGGACATGGCACAATGCCTTAAGAATCCAGTTCCCTTGCTGGCAAACTCATGCGTGCAGTCAAAGCTCCGTCAACCATCAACACCGAACCGTTGACGTAAGACGCACCAGAAGAGGCCAAATAGACAGCTGCATTGGCTATATCAGCGGGCTCGCCGACTCGACCAGCCGGTATTGATGCCCCCATCTCTTCCACGTCGTTCCCAGTAGTGTCATACCGTTCAACGTAGATGGCCCCCGGCCCAATTACATTCGCAGTAACACCATGAGGGGCCAATTCTACCGATAACGCTCTCGTGAACGCATTAATCCCTCCTTTAGTAGCTGCATAAATTGAATACTTGGGCACATGTTGAATCGCATGCACGGAGCTTATATTAATTATTCGGCCAAAACTCTGATTAATCATGTGAGGAACTGCTGCATTGCAGTTCAGAAACATCGCTTTGAGATTGATGTTGAAAACTTCATCCCAGTCTGCCTCTGTGCATTCAACAAATGGTTTTACAAAAGTCAATCCAGCATTGTTCACCAATATATCTATTCCTCCATACTTTTCAACCGCTGTGTCCACAAGGCCCCTGGCTGCCTTTGTTTCCCTGAAGTCAATTTTGACAGCGGTAACTTCACATCCATCCTGAATTAATTCTTTGGCCAAAGCCTCACATCCATCAAAGCTGTTGTAAGCCGAAATAACTAATTTCGCTCCGGCTTGGGCCATAGCTCGAGCTATTCCTACTCCAATCCCTGTGCCTGCTCCAGAAATCGCTGCTACTCGACCATCAAGTTCTTGCAAGTTTGTTTTCCTTCACTAGTGATTGCTAACATGGCTAAAAAGTGTAACTTAGGTATTCCCACTAGTGATAGCACCACTCCATGGCATGAGACGATTGTCTTGTAAGATTCCTAATTTGAGCGAAGGATTTAATCATTGATTCATGAAGGCAAAGTAGCGATAGTTACGGGCTCAGTGCAAGGGATAGGATTGGCCACCGCACAAAGATTGTGTGCCGAAGGCGCATCGGTCGTCACCAACGATATTCAACCAGATTTGGGCAAGCAGGCAGCAGAGTCGATTCGTAATTCCGGCGGTAATGTTGTATACATAAACGGGGATATCAGCGACCCGGCAATTCCGAGAGCTATCGTTGATACCGCACTCAATAATTTCGACGGTATTGATTATGTGGTTAACAATGCAGCCCCACCCCGACCGCCAGCAACAATCGACGAGGTCGACAATGTGGGTTGGGAACGTCAATTTCAAGTAATGATTTTGGGCATGAGTATGCTCACGCAATATTCGGTACCCGAGATGAGAAAGCGGGGTGGTGGATCCATTGTAAATCTATCGTCAATTCACGGATTGGCAGCAGCTCGCGACCGGCTCATATACGACACTCTCAAACACGGCGTCATAGGATTCACACGCTCTACAGCAATAGCTTTGGGCCCTGACAACATCAGGGTCAATGCTCTATGTCCTGGGATAATCATTGGGGAACGAATGCAACCGATTCTAGATGATAATCCTAAATTAAGGGATCTCTGGGGAAGTATGTACCCCCTAAAGCGTCCCGGACGCCCTGATGAAATGGCAGGTGTTATTAATTTCTTGCTCTCAGATGACGCATCCTACGTGACGGGAACCACAATTGTGGCGGATGGTGGGGGAATGGCACAGCTACAGGAAAACGTCGGCTGGGATGTTCACGATACGATAACGAACCCAGACGGCTCGCAGACGCCCATGCTAGAAGCTATTATGAAAAAGAGTTTCGACCCATCAGCTGATGAATCTACTTAACTAAGATTGCATGGAGATCGTAAGGCTCTGCAGCCACGATCTTAGATCTAACTATTGCACCAACCGCAAGCTTCTCACGCATAAGCACTTGACCATCGACCTCTGGCGCCTCTCTAGCGGATCGGCCCACAGAAAAGAATTGGCCTCTCAGCGGCACGGAAAACGATTCTTCGATCAGTACATCTGCTTCCTTCCCGACGGTACATTTGCGTCTGCGCAAGGAAACCGCTTGCTGCACCTTCATTATCTGATCATATCTTTCTTGCTTTACTCGCTCGGAGACCTGGCCTGGCAATTGCGCAGCTGGTGTACCGTCTTCTCGGTTGTACCGAAACACTCCAAGGTGATCAAATTCCGCATCATCAACAAATTTCAACAGTTCATCAAAATCTGCTTGTGTCTCACCTGGAAACCCCACGATTATCGTTGTCCGGAATGCAAAGTCCGCGGACATTTCACGGGCGTCGTCCATGTATCTAAGAATTGGCTTGGATTTAGTCGGTCGACGCATGAGTTTGAGCACATTTGGCGAGCAATGCTGAATAGGCACGTCGACATAGTCACATATTCGATCGCTATGCACTATGGTCTGGAGTAACTGTCTGCTCAATGCAGACGGATAGACATACATCAATCTTATCCATTCAGGTCCTGGCGATTCTTCGATCTCTTGCAACAACCCTACTAAATCCAGACCATCATCTCTCAGGTCTTGCCCATAGGAACCCAACTCCTGCGCTACTAGGACTGCTTCCTTAATTCCTCGTTGTGTCAGAGACTTTAACTGAAACAAAATCGTTGCCAAAGATAATGATTTTTGCCTTCCCTTGAACGATGGGATAGTGCAAAAACTGCAATTCTTGTTACAACCGTCAGCAATCTTCACGTAGGAATGAGTACCAGCAATCGCACGTTCTGTCATTTCACGCGACGATACGGCAGGCCCTAGATATGTTGGCCTATGGTCCGTATCAAGCCTTGAAACCAATTCCCCCACCTCATTCCATCTCCGTGTACCAAGAAGAGCATCCAAATCTTGATAGTCTTCGAGCAGACTATCCCCTCTCCGTTCCGTTAAACAACCAGCAGCCACAATCTTTTGCCCAGGATTTCGGTGTTTGGTGAAATGTTCTATCGCAGCGCGAGATTCCATTTCTGCTTCTCCGATAAACCCACACGTATTTACTAGCACCACATCAGCTTTATCAACATCGGTAGTTTGCGCAAAACCATCGTCGATTAGAGTGGCAGCGATACCTTCTCCGTCCACTAAATTCTTAGGACAACCGTAGTTGATTAGAAAAAAAGTTTTGTTCATAACAGACTCAATCCACTGCTTTCCATTCCTTTTCTATTCTTTCGCCCACTGCGCCAAGTCGTGTCATGGGAGCACCGTCTAACTCAACGAATAATCCACCAGCATTATCTGAGATAAGAAATACCGAACGATCACCATTCCATTCAAACCGTTCACCTGGTTCAACCAATCCTGTAAACACGGGTTCGTCGTCTCTAAATACCTGTATATTGCTCTTCAGTTGGACCACAATAGCCAGCATTACACCTTTTGACTTGCTTCCTACCGATGACCTATCTGAATGAAATTTTGGCAAGACTGATGCAACTGCAATAGGAGCAGAATTTTCAATCGCTGACGATCTCGACCACCCTGCATTCATGCCATAAAATTTCGCTATTAGTCCGATGCCCACGATAACAAGAACTATCATTGATGCAAGCAATAATATTCCATTGGACGATTGTTGCTTGCTATAACCGACAGCGTTTGGTGCATGGGGCACATACCCCTCACCAGACGTACCATTAGTTGATTGAAACAATTTAACAATTTCGTCAGGATCAAATTTCAGAAATCTCCCATAACTGCGTACAAACCCTTCAATATAGGGGGACGGAGGCAATTCGAGAAATGAGTTATTCTCAAGCTTCTCCAGCAGGTCCATACGGATTTTTGTGAACGCCGCCACTTCCTGCAAGCTGGCGCCAACCCTAATTCGTTCACTACGCAGCATTTGGCCGACAGTCATTTTGACATCGTGCTCCTTATCGGTTGGCATCAATTACATAAACTCTTTCAAGTTCCAGGATGACAGCCTTACGTCACTCATAGACACCACGCAGGGACTGACTCACTCCCTGGCGAAGACATCTCCTCAAAATATCTGAACAGCTCATGTTTAAATGTGGTCTTCTAAATTAGAATTGTTAATGCAATAACACCTTACTTCACTATGATACGCAAATGTGTCAGATACTCGGGCAGAATAGAGACAATAATTCACCGGGCCATGGAATCGAGAAGTTTTAATGACCGTAACATCACCAATCCTATATGCACACGCGCTAAAAGCGGTATAACGTGAATCCGCTATGGGATGTGATCGTAGTTGGAGCAGGCCATTCGGGCTGTGAAGCCGCACTAGCTTCAGCAAGAATAGGTGCTAAGACCATGCTCATCACTATGAATTTGGATACTGTAGCAGGCATGCCTTGCAACCCATCAATCGGCGGGCCAGCAAAAGGTCATTTGGTCCGCGAAATAGATGCGCTTGGTGGAGAAATGGCTAGAAACACAGATAAGACACAACTCCAAATCCGCATGTTAAATACTGGAAAGGGACCTGCTGTTCGCGCGTTACGTGCGCAATGTGACAAGCGGCTGTACGGCATATCAATGAAGCATGCTCTAGAAAATCAAGAAGGGCTTGTGTTACATCAGGGAGAAGTACTGTCGCTCGCATGGCAAGATTCGGGAACGCATAAAGTTGTCACGGGAGTCATTGACAAATTCGGGCACGAACATTCATCAAAAACCGTCATAATAACCACAGGAACCTTTATGAACGGCAGGGTAATAATCGGAGAAACAGAATATTCGGCGGGACGAGCCGGCGAATTCGCCACTTCGGGTATATCTGAGGACCTTAGTGCACACGGATTCGAACTAGGTAGATTGAAGACTGGCACACCGCCCCGAATTGATGCCCGTTCCATCAATTATGAAAGGGCTGACATTCAACCGGGATCGGACACCCCCCTTTATTTCAGCTTTATAGAACCAAAGCCTCATGAGGTCTACAGGGAAGATCCTTTGCCTATCTATCCTCATATACAGCATCATAATTGGTCCACACAAATGTCTTGTTACAGTGTCAATACGACCACCAATACACACAGGATAATCCGAGCAAATCTTTCCCGTGCCCCTATGTTTAACGGTTCTATAGAATCCCGCGGGCCACGATATTGTCCCTCTATAGAAGACAAGATCGTACGATTCAAAGATAAAAGTTCACACCAGCTTTTCTTGGAACCAGAGGGGTTCCAGACCACCGAGGTGTACGTTCAGGGAGCGAATACTAGCCTCCCTGCAGATGTGCAGGTTGAATTATTGCATAGTATTCCGGGATTAGAAGAATCTCAAATGATAAGGCCTGGATACGCAATAGAATACGATTACATCCCATCGTGGCAGATAGGACCTACCCTTGAAGCAAAAGATGCCCCCGGCTTGTTCTTAGCCGGGCAGATCAACGGTACAACCGGCTACGAAGAGGCGGCAGGCCAAGGCTTATTAGCCGGGATCAACGCGGCGCAAAAAGCTGCCGACAACGAGCCTATCCTTTTGGGGCGATCACAAGCCTATTTAGGAGTAATGATCGATGATCTAATCACACGGGAAATAGACGAGCCGTATAGACTACATACTTCTAGAGCTGAGTACCGTTTGCTACTTCGACAAGACAACGCCGATCTTAGATTGAGTCACCTTGCTGAAAAAGTCGGATTGGCATCGATAGAACGCCTCAATAGTGTCAGAAATAAAAACTGTTCTATCAACGAAGTCTTTAATTGGCTCCAGCACACTAAGTTAACACCTGAGGACGCAGCAGAAATACTAACTGCGGTCGGTTCAAGTGAACTAAAAGAGACGACCTCAGCTCTCAATTTAGTCAAGAGGCCCAAGGTGTCTATAAATGCCATCCGAAAAGCATGTGGAATGCCCGACTTCCCATCCACGACAACCGACCATGTTGAAACCGAAATAAGATACAAGGGTTACGTAGAACAGCAACAACGCACGATTGATCGCAGCCGAGACATGGAAGACTATAAAATTCCAACCTTGTTTGATTTCTCATCTGCCCACGGCCTGCGCACAGAGGCAAAGGAAAAACTAAGTAAGACCCGGCCCATAACATTGGGACAAGCCTCGAGAATCAGCGGCGTAACTCCTGCTGACGTTGCGGTCTTAATGATAAGCCTCAAAAAGTCCGCTTCTACTGTATAGACAAGTTGAGGGCTCAACCTCTCCGTTCAGACCGGGCCCTGTTGTAACCTGGTTCAACTCTGCGTACAAAGTGCGCAAACCCAGGCTTCGGATCAACACCTCGTCTCACTCTGAATCCATTGCCACTATTTTCGAGAGAAAAGCCACAGTATTTGTTGATTCCAGCAGCCCTTAAAAGAACTTGTATTTCTATAGCCGGAACATCCAACGCCATCCTGTCTAAAACAGGGCCCCTACCATCCATCATGCCTATCGGAATTATTGATGAATCAGCTTCATTAATAGCCCCTAGCGCCAGAGTTGCTTTTTCTCCTGGGTCAAGATCAATTTGTCCAACACCATTAGACAAAGATTCGGATAATTCTCCAGATGACATCCATATCCCTGTGATAATGCCATCCATCATGGGTTCATCCTCCCCTGCACGATAAATAGCGAGCCAGGCAGCCATTGCACTAAACCCTCTATTGGCTTTCAGCCCAACAGGCAATCCAAATACATGTCGCCTCACAGAAGCACCAACCTCCAGCGTCGCCACCTTTCCGTGAACCATCGTATCGTCATCAACATAAATAACACCGCTAGAATCATCCCGGGGATTCACAATGAGATCAGGGTAACGACTGACTGCACCACCACTCGCCGGACTATTTGGATAATCAACAATAAGCTTCTCAAACCTTGGCAGAATACCTACTCCTGTCTGTCAAGAGAAGTGCAACACTTACTCTCAATTCAATGTGCATAATAACCATCTGACCTCTAGTCTGTGTGTGGCTTTATCAGTAACGTTAATTCAGCCAACCCACACAAATCCGCACTTGCCTGCGCAGACAACGGAGAGTCGGGCCTTTCCATCAGAAAAGCTTTGGCCCCGGCTTGCCGCGCTGCACACACGGAAGGAAAGCTGTCATCCACAACAATAAGCTCTTGTGGCCTGATTTCCAAGTTCCTCATCACATGCTGCCAGAACTTAATACTGTCCTTTTGGTGTCCAACAGATCCAGCATAAAAAACATCTTGAAAGTATTCGTCTAGCCCAGTTCTTCTCAGATCCTCAGACGGATCATGCCATCGACCGGTTACCAAAACGAGCGGTGTACCCGCAGAATAATATTCTTCTAGCACTTTATGGGAGTCAGGATATGGACCTATAACACCGGGACCCTCTAATTGGTTTAGTATTTCACGGGCCAATTGCTCACATGGACCATGCACTCCTGCCTCATTAAGCGTACTCACAATACCTTCGTGGTAAGCAATGTCTTGGGTGGCATACTTATACCCCTCTTGCATATATTGCTCCCATGTTTTTTCGTACGCTGTTTCCAACTTACCAATATCGGCCTCGATCCCATTTAACTTTAGAACGTCTTGGTGAACGCCCAAAGGATTCTGATTAAGTCTCAACAATGTGTAATCTAAATCAAAACCGATAACCAAGCTCGGCCCCTCTAATTCTGTTGAGTCGATCACTATTAGAGCAACTTGCCAATCACTCGGTCGACGCTCCGGCTACATCAGCGGTCGCTTGAGGATGCTCTTCATCCGCAGGCAATGCCAATCCTATGACTTCCTCATCCTCGTCAAGCCGCATAACAATCATACCCTTTGCATACCGTCCCAAAGGCCGCACTTCTCCGAGGCTCAGACGGATTAGACGTCCTGCAGACGACATAAGCATTATCTCCTCATTTGGGTCTCCAATAACCCGAGCCGCGACTACCTCACCAGTCTTGTCACTAAGGTTAATGGCCTTCAGCCCTTTACCTCCTCGACCTTGCCGACGAAATTCTTTCACGGGCATCTTTTTGCCATAACCTTTACTGGTAACAACAATGACAGTGTCACCTTCCGAAGTTAGATCTGTGGACACTACTAGATCATCTGATGATGGTCGAACACCCCGCACCCCTCCGCTCGTACGGCCACTACTTCGCACATCTTCCTCATGAAAATGAATCGCTATTCCATTACGGGTGAAAAACATGATTCCATTGTCGCCATTCGACAATCGGACCCACCCCAATTCATCATCGTCATCAATATTCATAGCCAGAATTCCGTTACTGCGAACAGTCGCATAACGCGTAAGGGCCGTTCTTTTAACCTCCCCCTTGTTAGTACCAAAAATTAGACTTTCCCCCGCTTCGAAATTGCCAAAAGCGACGGGTGCACTAACACGTTCCCCTTGTTCCAAAGCCAGCAAGTTAATTAGGGCTACACCTCGAGCCTCGCGACTCATCTCAGGCAGGTCCCAACAGCGCATCTTGAAGACACGACCACGATTAGTAAAAAAGAGCAGATGGTCGTGACTATTCACACTTAAGAAATGAACTATTTGATCTTCAGCATCCTTAATCCCAAGACCTCGAATACCTTTCCCTCCCCGGCCTTGCGTCCTGAAATTTGCTATAGGTTGCCGCTTTGCATACCCTCGCATAGTTATAGTTACTACACACTGTTCCTCAGGTATTAAATCCTCGTCACTTATCTCCCCTCCACCCAAGTTACGATCGACTTTTGTCCTACGCTCGTCACCAAAACGTTCACGCATCTCAATAGTCTCATCTCGAATCACCTCGTGCACTTTGCCAATATCACCAAGCAAACCGACTAGCTCTGCTATCTTCACCCGGATCTCAACAAGCTCATCTCTTAGCTTTTGGGCCTCTAAGGCTACCAACCGCCTCAGTTGCATATCGAGCACCGCATTCGCCTGTATCTCGGATAGATCGAATGTCTTCATAAGTTGATCACGCGCATCGTCGGTCGTATCAGCATTACGTATTAATGCGACCACACGATCTATGTCATCAAGCGCAACAAGAAACCCCTCTAAAATGTGCTCGCGAGCTCTGGCGCGATCCAAGTCAAACTGCGCTCTCCTAGTGATTACTTCTTCTCGATGCCGAATAAATTCTTTCAGCATTTCACGAAGACTCAAGGTACGTGGCCTTCCATTCACCAGACAAACCGTATTAACTCCGAAAGTTGTTTGAAGGGAGGTTTGGGTTAGCAATTGATTGACAACTTTTTGCGGGAAGGCATCACGTTTAAGATCTACGACCACTCGCATGCCCTGACGGTCTGATTCGTCCCGTATATCTGCTATTCCCGCTATTTGTTTGCCACGTACCAGATTAGCCATCTTTTCGATCAGGTTTGCTTTATTTACCTGGTAAGGCAACTCTGTAACTATGATAGAGGTACGTCCATCATCCCGTTCTTCAATGCTGGTCTTAGCCCTCATCACAACTCGACCACGGCCAGATGCGTATGCATTCCTCAGTTCTTCAGCCCCGATGATGCCACGCGTAGGAAAATCAGGCCCTTTTACTATCGCCATAAGCCCATCTACATCAATGTCTGGGTTATCAAGTGTTGCCACAATCGCATCAGATATCTCCCCCAAATTATGAGGCGGAATATTGGTAGCCATTCCTACAGCAATACCGCTAGCCCCGTTAATGAGAAGATTAGGAATTTTTGCAGGTAATACTGATGGCATTTCGGCCGTTGTATCAAAATTTTCCACAAAATCGACCGTGTTTCTATCAATGTCAGACAGCATCTCTTCGGCGATCGGAGCAAGTCGCGCTTCCGTGTACCTCATTGCAGCTGGAGGATCGCCATCAACTGAACCGAAATTGCCTTGCCCATTCACCATCATGTATCTCAAAGAAAAATCCTGTGCCATCCGGGCCAATGCATCGTATATAGCACTGTCACCATGTGGATGATACTTGCCCATCGTGTCACCAACTATACGAGCGCATTTGCGATGCTGGCTGTTGGCCCTAGCCCCAAGTTCAAGCATGGAATACAGAATTCGTCGCTGCACGGGTTTCAGTCCATCCCGCACGTCCGGAATTGCACGCGACATGATGGTGCTCATCGCATAATCGAGATAAGACTGGCTCATCTCACTTTCTAAGATTACCTCTTCTATTTTCCCAGCATCGCCTTCGCTCAATTATCAGCCTTTCTTTAGTTAATCGTCGTTGTACCCCATTGCATTTCTATAGCCCTATTCATCTCCATCTCCTGATATCGAAAACGTCCCACTGCGACCACCCGACTTCTTCATCAGTCGAACATTATTTATTGTGACACCACGATCAGCAGCTTTTAGCATGTCATATAGTGCGAGTGCCGCAACTGAAACTGCCGTGAGTGCCTCCATTTCAACCCCCGTCCTCGCGATCGTTCTAACCGTAGCAACTATGTATATGCAACTCTCAGCCAAATTGGGCTTTAGGTCCACAGACACAGATTCTATTGGCAGTGGATGACACAATGGAATCAAGTCAGAAGTCTTTTTAGCAGCCATAATGCCAGCAAGCTGCGCCACATGGAGAGGAGACCCTTTTACTGCGTGTGGCCCTTCATTACCATCGACCACATGCCTCAGAACATCGGGACTGACGACAACACGGCCTTCAGCCGTTGCAGAACGCTCAGTAGGGGCCTTGCCGCTCACGTCCACCATGTGTGGCCGGCCCTTTTTATCTAAATGGGTAAGGCTCACCGAGCCAACCGCACTATCCCCGTAGCACGTCGACTTGAGTAACGAGTTATTGAGGTAAAAAAATATTGTTTCAAAGCCTCCAATTCTAACAGATTCGCAGAGGCTGATGGGGCCCACCAAAGCTAAATTAGTTTGTTTTATGGGTTTTAGAGCACATAGATTCACGGCACATCGCCTATCATTCATGACTAGGAAATAGATTTGAAAGCAAACAACACAATAAACTAGAGGTATTGGACGTTAAATAGCAGGTAACACTGTTGAGGAGACCAACTTGTCAAAAATCGAGCGCCCGGGCATGGGAGCACCTGGCTACGCATTAGTGACGGCGTTTTTCATAGTGTCGGTAATTACAATCATGTCACTACTTGGGAACAGTATTTCAACAACGCTGACAAATTTTGTTGACGCACTACCAGTGTTAGGTGATTAGGTACAAAAAGCCTCTGTGTATAGCAACATTTTCACAAGCCATAAGCTGCCCGTAATCGGCCAACATAATGGTTGATCCTCAACACACGGTATTCTCTGCTCTACGCAGAAGAGGCCGCCACCCTTTTCGGGACCACAAACGGTCACCCGAGACAAGTCAAACTAGCAATCAGGATTCTCAATCGAATTCTATGGTGAAGGAATTTGGAGTTGACCTCACTTGGCGGGCCGATAAAGGAATTCTGGATAAAGTATTTGGCCGATTGTCCGAAATGGATCGCATGGTTGAAATTCTACTTAGACGCACAAAGAACAACCCTGTCCTCGTAGGGGATGCGGGAGTCGGCAAAACCGCAATCGTGGAAGGCATAGCCCAACGCATAGCAAGTAGTGATATACCAAAACAGCTAATAGGTCACCGGGTAATTTCACTCGACCTTGGGGCAATGATTGGAGGCACAAAATACAGGGGGGAATTCGAGGAGAGGATGCGGGCACTAATGCAAGAAGTCGAACAAGCAGGAAACATTATTCTGTTCATAGACGAAATCCACATGCTTCTGCGTGCAGGGAGAGCCGAAGGCTCTCTAGACGCTGCGAACCTTCTCAAGCCTGCTCTTGCAAAAGGCAAACTGAGAGTTATAGGGGCCACTACCTGGACAGAGTATCGTCAGCATTTCTCTTCAGACAAAGCTCTCTACCGACGTTTCCAGCCAATTAAGGTGGAAGAGCCCGCCCCTGACGAGGCCACAAACATACTGCGGGCACTGAGTCCCGTCTATGAGGAATATCATGGCTTACCAATCACGGACGAAGCTCTTAGTTCAGCTGTAACTCTATCAACACGATTCATTAGCAACAGACTCTTGCCAGACAAGGCCATCGATCTCATGGATGAGGCCATGGCGCGAGCAAAGGTAAATCGGCTAATGCCTCCCACAGCGATTAGGGACTTACGGCAACAGTTGAACCATATTCGCCAAACACGATTAGAGCTTCCAGACAACTCATCAGAGAACACAATACTGGATCTGGCTGCACAAGAAGCAGTCATTCGGGACGATTTGCTTGCAAAGCGCAAATTATGGCTCAAGAAATTGCATAAATCGGTCACGCCTATTTCCGCAACTGACATAGCCGTCGTAGTTGCTCAGTGGACAGGTATAAAGACTGTCAACATAACACCTGATGAAGCATCAAAGTTTTTAGACCTGGAAGACAACTTGGAAACCATCGTAGTTGGACAAACTAAGGCAGTGGAGGTTGTCTCTCGCGCTTTACGTAGGGCAATGGCAGGCCTCAGGGAACACCGTCAACCTATAGGCAGCTTCTTGTTTTTGGGTCCAACCGGAGTAGGAAAGAGCACTCTCGCACAAGCTTTAGCCAAAGTTGTATCAGGAACAGCCGATCGGCTGATCAAAATAGATATGGCAGAATTGAACGAATCTCACATGGCAACCAGACTCTTAGGCGCGCCCCCAGGCTACGCCGGATACACCGACTCACCAAGATTGATCGATGCAGTTAAACGAGATCCATATAGCATCGTCATGTTTGACAACATTGATAAAGCTCATCCCTCTGTAGTGAACACCCTAATGCAAATACTAGATAACGGACACATCACTGATCCTTCTGGCCGGCTTGTAGATTTCTCTCACGCGATTGTGATCATGTCGTGCAACACAGATACAGTTTCAGAGAACAATATTGGCTTTTCAGAACTCCATGCCGAGGGCCAAAATGCAGAAATTCCAAATAGCCAGATCCTGTCTGCAACACGCAAGAAATTCCCTGCCGAATTTCTAAATAAGCTTAATCATTTGGTAGTCTTCAATCCATTATCCGAGGAGCATTTCCGTGAAATCGGTAGACGCATGCTAGGTAATCTTGTTCGAAGAATGGCCGACCTAGACATCGAGCTAATCATTTCTAGCGAGGCATTAGAGTTCATCGTTGCTAGAACACGAGCAGCGGGGAACGGGGCCCGACCGCTGATTCGAATGATAGAGAATGATCTGGAAGACTTATTATCAACTACCGCTATCAATGGGTTTAAAAAAGGAGATATCCTCAAAATATCAGCGGCAGAGGAAGAATTGACAATTTCAACTAATTGCCCTGACCTCTAAGACAATAACTAGCAACATACTTGCGGCTAACGATCGCCGAGGACAATCACTTGATATTCCAATCATTTCTAAGCTCCACAAATTTGATTCCGAATCTGTGGTGTTATAGACAATCTATTAATTCCCCTTGACACATAAGTCCTATGAGAGACGATAATCAACTGCTTGCACGGAAGTCTGCAAAAACGGCAAGCTTGAGGGTCTGATCGAACATTGTTCAGGGATATCCAGAGAAAATGAAGTATCTTATTGATGCTCCGCACTTAGCTCTCCAGGAGAATCTTACTCATGCAATTCCTTAAGGGGACCAAAAAATCCTCTCACACCAATTCTGACCTGTGGATAACATGCAGCGGTTGTAACAGAATGATCTATCGCCGGGAATACGACGACAATTTGAAAGTCTGTGTCAAGTGCGGGCACCATGGGCGGCTTACTGCATCAGAAAGACTGGAATTGCTAATAGATGACCTCTCAAATTTCGAGGAGATAGCACCTGAAATGCAGTCAGAGGATCCTTTGGGGTTCTCTCGTGATGGGCTCGATTATCCTGATCACCTAAAAAGGTATAAGAGCAGCACAGGACTGCAAGACGCTGCTGTGGCAGGGACTGCTTCTATCGATAATCGGAACGTGTCAATCGTAGTTATTGATTTTCGCTTTCTGGGAGCTTCTATGGGAGCTGTGATGGGTGAAAAAGTGACTCTCGCAACAGAAAAGGCTTGTCTGGAACATATTCCCTTAATCATAGTTCCATGTTCAGGGGGAGCCCGCATGCAGGAAGGGATGATATCCCTCATGCAAATGGCCAAGACCGTAGCAGCGATTCGAAATTTTCACGATCAAGGCGGACTTTACATATCAATTTTGACTGACCCCACTCTAGCAGGAGTAACAGCCAGCTTTGCATCGCTTGCAGATGTGCTCATAGCCGAGCCCGGAGCTACCATAGGATTCACTGGTCGACGACTGATCGAACAAATCGTTAAACAAAAGCTCCCAAAGGACGCCCAAAGTGCAGAATTCATGTTGCAGCACGGCATGATAGATCTCGTAGTTCAAAGAAACGTGCTTCGCGATACGCTAGTTAAGACTCTGGATCTGTTGGCCGGCCCAACTGTGGCTACAGACTCTCAAACACACACCTCTATACCCGAAACTATCCAGTAATGGGACCACAAAAACTGACAACTCTGGATTTTGAAAAGGAGCTTGATCAACTTCGTGAATCCTTAGAGAAGATTCGATCTAATGCTACTTCGCACAGTCAAGCATCGAGAATCGAAGAGCTCAAGTTTGAACTCGAAGCCCAAACAGCAGAAATATATGCAACATTATCACCGTGGCAGAGGGTTCAACTGGCGCGCCACCCCGATCGACCACACACACTAGATTACATAGACATGTGCTTCAGTGATTTCATTGAACTTCACGGAGACCGTTATTATGGAGATGATCAGGCGGTTGTCGGTGGGCCAGCAAAACTCGGGAATCGCAGAGTGATGGTTATAGGACATCAAAAGGGACGAGACACCCAAGAAAACGTTCGGCGGAATTTCGGTATGGCCAGCCCAGAAGGGTTCCGCAAAGCACGCCGCCTAATGCAACTTGCAGAAAAATTTAAGTTGCCTTTAGTTACGTTCCTCGACATCCCTGGGGCGAGCCCTGTTTTAGAGGCAGAAGAGAGAGGGCAGGCATGGGCCATAGCAGAAAATCTTATGGCAATGGCGGGGCTAAAAACACCTTTCATCACTACTGTAATTGGTGAAGGAGGTAGTGGTGGAGCCCTAGCTTTAGGAATGGCAGATAGAGTACTTATGCAAGAATATTCCGTATACTCTGTGGCTTCTCCTGAGGGTGCGGCTAGCATAGTTTGGCGTGATCATAAGTTCGCTCCTAGAGCTGCTGAAGCCCTCAAATTAACTCCCTCAGACTTGCTCGATCTTGGTGTAGTCGACAGGATCATTGCAGAGCCCACGGGGGCCGCCCATCGCAACTATATGGACGCAGCTCGCCTACTCGAAGAAGCCTTGACTGAAGAATTAGATAGCCTTTGCTCTGAGTCCATTGAAACCTTAATTCATAACCGTAATGCTAAATTCCGCTCTATCGGCAGTCCTCAATCTAGCCCGTCAGATTTGACTGAGGATAGCGAGGTTTCATAACCGGTAGGAAGACTTGTGCCTACGTACAGTTACTCCAATCAAAAGAGCGCGCGTGCCACCTCGAATAATTGGAGATCTACCTTCCTATTGGATGCCACAGCGTCACTAAGAGGAACTTCAGAAATTATTCTCCCGTCTAATGCCGGCATATATCCCCATTTCTGCCTCCTAACCATCTCAATCGCTTCAACCCCTAGTCGTGATCCTAGGACTCGATCAAATGCCGTAGGAGAGCCACCTCTCTGGGTGTGACCTAAAACCGCCACACGGGTCTCGATCCCTGTAGCTTCCTCGATTGCCTGAGCCAATGTATGCCCAAGATCACGAGAAGCTAAAGAGATATGTCCAAATTGATCACGTTCATCCGCCTGGGCCGACACTTCATTCATTCCCAAAACATTAGCGCCCTCCGATATGACTACAATATTGTGCCGGGCCCCTTTGGCTCGCTGACGCTCAAGGCTTTCAACAATTTCATCGACACTTACCTCAACCTCAGGAATCACAATATAGTCCGCCCCTGCAGCCATCCCAGCCATCATCGCCACCCATCCTGCATCTCTTCCCATAACCTCAACTACTATGGCTCGGTGATGCGATCGCGCGGTTGTACGCAAATTATCTATAGATTGTGTTACTCGGTTAATTGCCGAATCGAATCCTATACAAAAATCCGTGGCTTGAAGATCGTTATCCATAGTCTTAGGGACACCTACAACGGGAAGCCCCTGAGAAGCTAGCCTATTCGCCACAGAGAGGGTGTCATCTCCGCCTATCGCGATCAAAGCATCTATGGATAGCTCTGAGAACATAGTAACGACCGAACTATAAGCTTTATCGTCCTTGCGAGGATCTGTCCGTGATGTACCCAACATGGTACCTCCCTCATGCAATATGTCCGCTACAGAAATTTCTGTTAATTCCTCATAATCACGGTCAACCACACCAGCCCAACCATCATGGAAGCCGTAAATTTCCCAACCAATGGATCGAGCTTTCAATACAACCGCTCGAATGGCCGGGTTCAGCCCCGGACAGTCTCCTCCCCCCGTGAGCAGACCTACAACCTTCGAATCTTCATTCTTTAATTCCATTTACTTCTTATGATCCTCAACTACTAAAAGTCGGCGACGGTTAGACTCAACAATAGATTATTGCATTTAGTTTATGCACTTGATCATATCGTTCCACAAAAAATTTTACGTTAATCAGATAGGATTGAGCATCTTGGGTGCCGAATATATAGTTATCACTATCATCGCGGTCGTGGGATTCACTGCCTTAGGCATCACTGTTCTCCGACATACCCACACATTAGTTATCGATGAAGTTCGAATTCTTGTACCGAATGCGAGCGAGCTGCACGGCATGCAGATCCTACACATAAGCGACCTACATATTTCGAGCCCTCACACCTGGCCACTAAAAGCGTTGGGCTGTATTCAGTCTATAAAGCCTGACATCATCGCCATTACTGGGGACCTCACCACAAGCCCAGAGATGCTAGATTGCACGGTAAAAGCCATAGGACGACTAACGGCAAGATTAGGTGTTTTTGTTAGCCTGGGGAACCACGACCATTGGCAACGAAGCCGGTTACAGCATTTGTTGGGATTGACTGGTAGATTCGTCCATCCCAAGCAAATAGAGAATAAGATGGAAGAGCTTGCCATAGAGACTTTAGTGAACGGATCAGTGCTGGTAAACGGACCTAACGGCAATTTCTATGTTGCGGGGCTAGACGACCCGTATCTAGGTCTAGACAACTACGACAAAACTTATGAGATGATCAAGTCTGACCATCCCGTGATATTGTTATCTCACAGTCCTGACGCTATTGCCGATGTCTCGTCCCACAGGTGTGATTTGATGCTGTCGGGACACACCCACGGAGGACAAATTCGTATACCGATGGTGCATGGCCGGACATTTACGAACACCAAAATGGTTCTTCCTCGTCCATATGGACTTATGGTGCTAAATGGTACCCCTGTACACGTTAGCGCTGGAATCGGCACCTCATCAGAGTTGCCTTTGAGATTTAATTGCCCTCCGAGGGCTACAATCTTGAACATTGTAGATCCCGGTGTGGAGACAATCTAATGCGTGCTGTTGGCATCGAAACTGAATATGGTCTTAACTGCTCTGGCTTCAACAAACCTATTGATTTTGCTTATGAAGCTTCTAATATCGTTCGTATGGCAAACCTATCTCCGATATTTCGAGGGTGGGATTATTCGAGGGAAACTCCTCGCAGGGATCTAAGGGACGCACAAGAACATCAGTTGAAGATAGACCCTCGCGACCTGAGCGCTTCTAATGAGCATAGCTCTCAGATGTCTCGGTTCGAAATTATTTGTGACACCGTCCTTCCAAACGGAGCGCGTTTCTATAACGACCATAATCATCCCGAATACTGCACTGATGTGTGCACCTCACTGCGAGATCTAATCGCTCAAGATGTAGCCGGGGAGTCTCTATTGTTAGATTGTCAATCCGCCCGGAATGCAAGTGGCCTACCTGGCAAGATAGACATAGTAAAGAACAATATCGATTACAACGGTCGATCCTACGGAACCCATGAAAACTACTTGGTAAAGCGTGATATCGAATTCCAGGATCTTGTAAATGAATTAGTTCCTTTTTTTGTGGTCAGACAGCTCATCTGTGGGGCGGGTAAAGCCGGATGGGACAACGCCACCGCCGACGGTCAACGTTTCCAAATTAGTCAGCGTGCTGATTTCATTGAACAAGTTATAGGTATCGACACCACAACCAATCGGCCAATCTTCAACACTAGGGACGAACCGCATGCCAATCACCGTAATTGGCGCCGCCTGCACGTCATAGTGGGAGACGCCAATCGATCCGAATATGCTTCTGCATTAAAGGTGGGTATGACCGCATTAGTTCTAGACAGCATTGAATCTGGTCATCGTTTCAATATCCAACTCGACGACCCTGTCACCGCGATTAAATCTATCTCTAGAGACCCGACCTTGCAAACGAAGATAGGACTAAGTAACGGGGAAATGGCATCGCCCTTCGACATACTGCAACAATACCTCGATACCGTTAGTTCAGTGGCGAAGCAGGGAGATGAGTATCTATGGATCGTACAACAATGGACAGAGCTCCTACATTTGCTGCGTACGGACCTACTCTCCGCCGCCGATAGAATAGACTGGATTGCCAAATTGTCCCTGCTCCAACAGTTAGAGGTCAAAAGCAAGCTGGACAACAATGCCTTAAAGAGATTCGATTTGTCTTATCACTTGCTCGAACCCAAACTTAGCAGTTATTCCGCCCTTATAAAATCCGGCGCGATGAGAAAACTTATAAAACAAGAAGACGCCAAAAATGCGCTTACTCATCCCCCTAAGGGGACAAGGGCTGAGGCACGTTCTTTGTTAGTGAGAAAATTCGGTCATCAATTAGAGACACTAAACTGGAGCTCTGCCACACTGAGGACCGGTAAAGATTCGGTAACCGTCCATATGGACGAAGTTACTGGTAATAACGTCAACGACCTGATCGCACAGCTTCGCAATACTACCGATGGCAAGGATCTAATTCATAATGCTACGAGAAAGGATGCTGGATGAGTGCATACGAAACACCAAGTTTTTGCTCGGTTTCTAAGGTTATGTTAGAAACAGAAATCCCGTCTAAACCATCGAGCCCAACTAAGCCTTCGGAGATCGACGAGGATTCCGAATTAGACGAACATCTGCGAGAGATAATCCGAAAACTCCCAGATCCCACCCCACAACCAGGAGGGGAATAGGCAGCTTGGCTTACTAATTATGCAAAACGCGCTTTTCGGTACCGAAGTTGAGTTCGGTTGTGTAGGGGAGCTAAACCCTGCCGACGCAGCATCGATGACGAAAGACGCAGTTTTTTTGGACTATGAGCATGGGATAATCGATCCTGCACCCCGTGAATGGGGGGAAACGCCTGGTAACGGCGGCTTTCTATTCAATGGAGGTCGACTTTACATTGATTCCGGTCACATAGAGTACGCCACCCCAGAATGCCGCAGCCTGTCAGGCTTAGTAGCTAACGAATTAGCAGGTGAGAGAATTTTGATGGCTGCAATCAACTCGCTGAGCCTTCAAGACAGTGTTTATTTCGTAAAGAACAACATCGACTATTTTGGCAACACTTTTGGCTACCACGAAAACTACGCAATGCAAAAGTCACCTGACACCAACTCATTGGTCAATAGCTTGATGCCATTTGTTGTTACTCGACAACTGTTCGCCGGAGCTGGAATGGTAATGCCATCACCAATGAATTCCGAATATTCCTTCGAAATCGCTCAAAGAAGTTATTTTGTCGAAATAGACCAAAGTAGCCGCGTCAGGCACGGCGGGAGACCAATAATTAACACCCGTGACGAACCACTAGGACAGGCAAGTCGTCTTCATTTAATTGCGGGTGACTCGAATCGATCCGAAATTGCAACCGCACTCAAAGTAGGAACCACCGCGTTAGTCGTCCAAATGTTGGATCAAGACTGGGCGCCACCCCTATATATGACAGACCCTGTGCGTGACTTAAAGCAACTCGCCAGCAACTATACGGGAGGGTGGGTGGTCGAAGACGATCATTACGGAAACATTTCCGCCATAGATGTTCAGCGAATGTATATGAGAGAGGCAGGCCGACGTTTTTCAGGTCGAGACGATGACACTGACTGGACCTTAAGTCAATGGGAAAATGTATTGGATGATTTGGAAGAAGATCCTTTTCGCCTAAATGGGACCGTTGACTGGGTCACTAAATTGCAAGTTCTTGATAAATTTGCAGAAACTTCTCGTCTTGGCTGGGCCGACCCCGACTTAATCAAGATAGATCAGTCATACCACTTAATTGACCCTGAACTCAGCCTGTATGCAAGGCTTAAGGAAAGAGATGAGACTGGCATGTACGTGGCTGAAGGGTCAATTAAAAAGGCCACTAAAATTGCTCCAACCGACACGCGTGCACACGCCCGCGCAAAAGTAGTACGAGCTTTGGCTGAAGCCGATGCAAGCAAAACAATCCCATGGAAACTGATCCACAGTGGCCTAGGAGAATTAACGGTCTGGGATGCCAATCTTTATTTGGTCTATCAATATATTGATAACTGGCGAGATCTTGTAGCTTCCGGCGCGCACGATATGGTTCCTTACCTCATAGATTGGGATGGAATTGTAGTCCAAAATCAGGTCATCGAAATGCCAGATGCTTTCACTCCCTATGACGATGAATCAACCGTTTTTGCCAATCGTGTTGCATCTGTACTAGACCAATCTGTACTGGACCAACTTGAACCCTTCGAAAGCCCCGAACCAGCAGACGGAACTTATCCGGATACTTCCTGACATAGAACCGTAGATCTGATGGATCAGCGAGATCATATCTCAACGGGCACGGTACCGTTCATGAAGCTGAGGGAGTAGACTAGATGCTCGCACAAACGATTGTCAGTATCAGCGGAGGCTTTAGCAACAGTTATGGAATATCGTAAATTTGGGGATTCTGAACTAGAGGTGTCTGTCGTAGGCTTTGGTGGATGGCCTATGGGTGGAACCCAGTACGGCGAGGTAGACGATAGCGAAGGACAGAGGGCCGTCGAACATGCCATCGACATTGGAGTAACCTGCTTCGACAATGCCGCAGGGTACGGAATGGGCCACTCGGAGCGGATAATGGGAGCGGCCTTAAAACCCCATCGCGACAAAGTAATAGTAATTACAAAAGGGGGGATCGAATGGCACGAAAAAGAAAAACGCATGGGAAGGAATGGCTCTCGGGATTTCATCATAAATGGGGCTGAACAGAGCCTAAAAAACCTTGGAACCGACTACATCGACCTCCTGCTTATTCACTGGCCCGACATGGAGACTCCTTTCGAAGAAACCATGCGCGCTTTAGAAGACCTACAACAGTCAGGAAAGATACGCTACGCAGGTGTATCAAATTTCATGCCCGAAATGATGGAGGAGTGTCGGAAACACCTCAAGATTGTCACAAATCAGGTCGGATACAGCATGTTTGAGAGACGCCCAGAACGAGCAATCATGGATTATTGTGCTACTAATGGCATGGGGATCATGTCGTACGGCTCTCTAGCGCACGGGCTCCTAGCTGGAAACATGACCTTAGACACACAATTCGAGACCTGGGATTGGCGTTCGTCAGGCCATGCTTTTGGCATGCCGTTTTTCGACCGGGAAAAACATTTTGCCCATAATGTCGCCGCCCAAGACGAGCTTCGCAGCATAGCTGAGCGTGAGGGGCATACTTTGCCCGATTTGGCATTGGCTTGGGTATTAAACCACGAAGTCATAACAACAGCTCTCGTAGGCTTCCGCACCAAAGAAGAGGTGAATGATGCTGCACAAGCTTCTGAGTGGAAACTGTCTAGCCAGCTCTTATCTGAAGTAACCTCCATATCAGATGAAGCCTTTAGGCGCATGGAGGCAGACGAAGGTGTGTTTGAGCGAGGAGGGTGGAATTCTTACGACCCTGATCCCCCAAAATTTGCCGGCGGAGGAAAATCCGCGCCTGATGAGGAATTCGATGCCGACAGCTACTAGGACTCTATGCCAAATCATAGTTTACTCAGGAAGATGATATCGTAAGTTAGGCATAGACAATAAGACTCCTCTCTGCCCTTAAAGCAGCAAAGTGGTTCCCTCAATGTCTAGAAGAATTGGTCTCGCTGCAGATCTAGCTCAGATGGCACTTGGGTCGCCACTGTTTACTGGTTGTAGCGCTGAAAATACTGTTGCCGAGCAAGTTTTTAATCCAGCAGTACACGCTCCAAGTGCTAAGGATTATATTGAGGGCCGTAATGCAAAATTCCGGGCAGGCCCCTATCGGGGAGCAATTGCGGATTACAACAAGGTGCTACCGATTGATCCGCAACTTTCCGCTGCCTACGACGACCGTAGTCATGCCAAGGATGAGTTAGGAGATCAGAGAGGTGCGCCTGTGCTGGCTACAAGAAATCAGTATCTCTTGGACTCCAACACACAACGAAGAGAGGGCCCAGCGCCTACAGTCCTACAAGTAATCAAAAGTCGTGATCGCCCCCACGGCCGATACGGGTGGACCCTATCCACACCGTATCGGAACTGCCATAAAACCTATAGTAATCCCGTCTATTGTTGAGATATTTTTTAGCAATAGGGAGGAACCGCACTATGGATGCCGTCCACATCCTATGACTAGCGGACAGTCCCTTGAGAAAAGCCTCGTGCTCCAAGCTGATAACTCTCGTCATGATGTCGATTCTACGTTCGATCGGACGATGGGTTCCTGGTCTGGTGTGAAGGTCCTCTACATACCATGTCCTTAGTCGATAACGCAGCTCGGCCGATTCGGACCGCATAACGTGAAGCCAGACCGGATAAAATGCTCTTTCAATAGGACACCGAAGAAAGGGTGAGTCATAGCGCCTACTCAAGTCAGGGGCCATCCAGCGTATGACTTGCCATAGCACAGGAGGCGACACGATGTTGTTGCCAGACACTAATATATCTCCCAAAACCCAACACTAACCATTACATTAAAGAGAATACTCTGAAGAAACTATGAAAAGAAGAGTGCCAGCCCATTATTCACTAGCTGAAGCCCGAGCAGCGCTACCCGAAATTCAGAAAGCCCTGCTTCAAATCCATACACTTAGGCGGAGATTGAGCAAGACGGCACACCGACTGGAATCGATTAACTCCTCGCACCAAGCTGCTAAAGACCACAAGCTTCTCATAGCCATGATGGCAGAAAGCAGGGATCTACTGAATGGTATTTCTGACACTGGTGTTCTGGTTCGTGACCTAGAGGCAGGCCTTATCGATTTCCCGTCTAAGCGGAACGGTAAGGACATATTCCTATGCTACGAGCTGGGAGAAGAAGATATTGACTATTGGCACGGAATAAACGAGGGCAAAAACGGTCGGAAGCCTGTATAAAACCAAAACATGGTCCTAGCAAAGCCGTAGTAGCTCCAGAATATCAGTCAAAATCCAGCGGGTTACCCAGTGACAACAATATATTGTGGTCACTAAGTTGACAGATGCCATATGTTGTGGCGACAATCATAATCCCTCGTTTGTATAAGCAATCAGGCAGAATGACTGAAGTAAATGACCTACGAGACGGGGGGTGCCGGGGGGCAGGAAAGGGCCGTAGCTATCTCTCAGTACGAGGCAGGCCGCGGCTTCTCATCAATTAGTACGAATTATACCGGCTACACATAGCAGGTGATAACGGAGATAACCTGAATGATTGATCTCGACAATATGCAAGTTCAGAAACGTGATGGCCGCATAGTCGTGTTCGACCGAGATCGCATCCTACAGGCTATATCTGCAGCATTCAAAGCAGACTTAAATCTAGACCCCTCGTTGCCATTACAGGGTAATTTCGCCTCTGAGATCGACACTATCACATCCAATGTAGTCAGAGAGATAGCTGAGGCAGCAAGCCAGACTGATGGAGTTACTGTAGAAACAGTTCAAAACGTAGTCGAAGAAGAGTTGATGAGAAGGGGGCACTTCAGCATAGCGCGAAGATACATCCTGTACCGTGCAGAGCAAACCAAAGTACGGAAAATTAAGAACGCAGTCGAGCCCGCAGACACAGTAAAACCAAGCCTTACAATAACTAGAACTGATGGCACCACCGAGCCCCTAGATGCGGCTAGGATACGGGCCGAAATTTATTTGGCATGCCGAGGGCTAGAGGGGAAATGCTCAGTGAATGAGCTAGAAGAAGAAGTTTATCGAACTGTCTACGACGGCATCAGTACTACAGATATCCAGCGAGCCATGGTGTTAGCAGCCAGAACAAGGACAGAACGAGAGCCATCCTATGACTCAGTAGCTACCCGACTACTGCTAAGAATGCTCTATAGGGAAGCTATTGGAGAAGCTCCGGCAGATGATAAAGAGCTGAAATCCCTATACACAACATCATTCACAGGATATCTAAACGAGGGCGTATCGCAAGGGAGACTAGACCCTGAATTGCTGAAGTATGACATTGGCCGATTATCCAGCGCACTGGAAGTCGATAGAGATCTCAACTTCAAAGTCTTAGGCCTGCAAACTATATACGACAGATATCTTATTCACGTACGAGGCCGAAGAATAGAAACACCACAATATTTCTGGATGCGAGTAGCAATGGGGCTAGCCCTAAATGAGCCGGAACAAACTAGACTCGACAGAACCCTGCAATTTTACGAGGTGTTATCACGGCTGCTAATGGTGTCGGCTACGCCTACATTATTCAATGCCGGAACCAACCACCCTCAACTAAGTTCCTGCTACTTGTCCACGGTAGATGATGATTTGGTAGGCATATTTAAGCAGGTATCAGACAACGCTCGCCTATCTAAATGGGCTGGAGGGCTAGGTAACGACTGGACCCCTATTAGAGCAACAGGCGCGCATATCGAAGGGACCAACGGCCAAAGCCAAGGAGTTATCCCATTTCTCAAAATAGTTAATGACACAGCAGTAGCAGTGAATCAGGGAGGCAAGCGAAAAGGAGCTGTGTGCGCATATCTGGAAACCTGGCACCTAGATATCGAAGATTTCCTTGAACTGCGTAAAAACACCGGCGATGAGCGCCGCCGGACTCATGACATGAACACAGCTAACTGGATACCCGATTTGTTCATGAAGCGGGTGCGCTCCAACAGCACCTGGACACTATTCAGCCCCAATGAAGTGCCTGACTTGCACGATTTATACGGACAAGAATTTGAAGAACGGTACGCCCAATACGAAACCAAGGCTCGAAACGGAGAGATCGAACAATGGAAAGAATTGGATGCGATGCAGCTATGGAGAAAAATGCTGTCCATGCTCTTCGAAACCGGACATCCATGGATAACCTTCAAGGACCCCTCTAACATCCGCTCCCCTCAAGACCATATGGGTGTCGTGCATAGCTCTAATTTGTGCACAGAGATACTCTTGAATACTAGCCTTGCTGAGACAGCAGTCTGTAACCTGGGCTCGATTAATTTAACAGCCCACACTACTAAAGATGGGCTGGACGAGACTCTGCTAGCAGAGACAGTACGGACAGGCCTACGGATGTTAGATAACGTTATCGACATAAACTATTACCCAACACCTGAAGCTAAAGCGTCCAATCAACAACACAGACCAATAGGTATGGGAATCATGGGGTTTCAGGACGCTCTCTACAAACAGAGAGTTAGCTATGCTAGCCAGGAGGCGGTGGAGTTCGCGGACAAGAGCATGGAAATAATATCTTTCAACGCTATCTTGGCATCTACGGAGCTAGCTGCAGAGCGCGGGACGTACGAAACTTACGAGGGGTCAAAATGGGATCGAGGACTCCTGCCAATAGATACAATCGAAGTTTTAGAAGAGCAGCGCGGTGAGCCAGTGCTGATGGATAGAAGACAGCAACTTGATTGGGGTGTAGTTAGAGGCTCCCTAGCCAAACATGGTATGCGCAATAGCAATGTGATGGCCATAGCTCCTACCGCAACAATCTCCAACATAGCTGGCACCTCGCAATCCATTGAACCGCAATATCGTAATCTTTATGCAAAATCTAACCTCTCTGGGGATTTCACCATACTTAATCAGTACCTGGTAGAAGATCTAAAGCGTTTGGACCTCTGGGATCAGCGTATGATCGACGACCTGAAATACTACGATGGCTCAGTTCAGGAAATCGACCGAGTGCCGGATGAATTAAAAGCGATTTACCATACCGCTTCTGAGTTAGACTCGGTTTGGCTGATTGAATGTGCCAGTCGTCGTCAAAAATGGATAGATATGGGCCAGTCATTGAATCTATACATCAGCCAACCAAGCGGCAAAATGCTAAATGACATGTACATGGACGCATGGCTAAGAGGGTTGAAAACCACATACTATCTAAGAGCATTTGCCCAAACCCAGATAGAGAAATCAAGTCTCGACGTTAACGCAAGAGCCATCCAGCCAAGATGGATGAAGAGTGAATCAGCATCAAGTCGAGTGCAGGTACAACGGGAGTCACAAGATGGAGATTACATTCCATCGACCAGTGAACCTGAGATAGGAATTGCCTGTGACCCATTCGACGAAGAGTGTGAAGCATGTCAATGACAAAAACCACCAACACTATAGAAAGAGGCAATTAGTTGGCCAGCGAAGCAACCAAATTAACAGTAGAACAGTTGCAAGAGAAGTATGCTCATGAGCAGCCTTATGACTTGACTAGGCGTATAAACGCTGACGACAAACGATTGCTCAACTGCAAACAAGTAGATGTAAACCAGCTAATGCCTCTCAAATATAAGTGGGCATGGGAACATTATCTAAACGGTTGTGCCAACCACTGGATGCCAACAGAAGTACCCATGCAGCGGGATATTGAATTATGGAAATCTAATCGCTTGTCTGCGGCAGAGCGTGACGTTGTGAAGCGTAATTTAGGGTTCTTCAGTACCGGAGAGAGTCTCGTTGGGAACAATATAGTACTTGCCATATTTAAGCACTTAACCAATTCCGAAGCTCGACAATACCTGTTGAGACAAGCATTTGAAGAAGCCATTCATTCTCACACGTTCCACTACATAGTGGAATCCCTAGGTTTAGACGGTAGAGAAGTCTTCAATATGTATCACGAAGTAGCCTCTATCCAAGGCAAAGACGACTTTGTCATGAAAATGACAGAAGACGTTTTAGATCCTGAGTTCAGCACCGACACCGTTGAGGGTATGCAAAAATTTGTCAAAAATCTAATCGGATTCTACGTCGTCATGGAGGGGATATTCTTCTATAGCGGATTCGTAATGATTCTGTCATTCCATCGCCAGAATCGCTTGACTGGAATTGGCGAGCAATTCCAATACATTATGCGTGATGAAACCATTCACCTAAATTTTGGCATCGATTTGATAAACACAATAAAAGAGGAAAACCCAGGTGTATGGACCCCACAATTGCAGGACGAAATAGTCGAGATGGTGGACCAGTCAGTTAAATACGAAATCGCCTACGCTCGCGACTGCCTCCCTGATGGTGTACTTGGCCTAAATGCAGATATGTTTGTGGAATACGTACAACATATTGCAGACCGGCGACTCGAACGTATAGGTCTCCGGGCACAATACGGATCCAATAATCCCTTCCCGTGGATGAGTGAAACAATAGATATGCCGAAAGAGAAAAACTTCTTCGAAACACGGGTTACAGAATATTCTAGCGCCGGATCGTTGGAGTGGGATTAGTAGATCAATTAGAAGAAACGTCGCAAAGCTCACCCTAAGAAGTCTTGACCTTTTAGCGGTGGACTATGGATTCTAGAACGATCGTTACCGATACCTGTCGGACCTATGGGTGTGGCTAGTAATAGAAGCCCTGTCTTAGAGAAAGATCGAATCGTGGCCATCGATGTGCTGCGAGGATTAGCTTTACTAGGCATTCTCGCTGCAAATATCGCCTTGTTCGACCTGGATTTAGACCACTACAAATACGAATTCGATCTGTTCATGCCGATTGAACCTATCATCCTTAACCCAACAGAATCGATTTATTCCTCAATCATTTTCCTCTTTGTAGCAAACAAGATGATGGCCGTGTTCTCAATGCTATTCGGAGCAGGATTATTACTAACAAGTGAACGCATCGAGTCTCAAGGTCAATCATCGCTAGCAGTACACTACAGGCGAAATTCACTTCTCATCGCTATAGGATTAGTACACTCCGCCCTATGGTTTGGCGACGTCCTCATTCTCTATGGTGGGAGCGCCCTTTTCTTGTTCCCAGTGCGTCATCAATCCGGCAAGAATCTTGTTGCTAGTGGTGTAATTATGTGGCTGTTGATAGTCATTTTCATCCCAGCTAATTCAAGCGCTGATTTTATACTGCGAGCACCATCAATGATGCTTATCGGTATGGGGCTTTATCGACTGAGGATAATCACTGCCCAGAGGGATTACCTGTGGTATCGGAAGATGCTACATCGATCCTTTACTTTGGGAACACCCATTTGTCTTACAGGCTTGTTTCTCGCCGAATGGAACTTAGCTACCTCTTACTTCATCAACAACCTAGGCGTTCCATTTATAGCATTGGGATATGTATGCCTAATTATGTGGATTTGTGTTGGAAAGAAGTTGCTACGGGTACAAGCCTATCTGGCTGCAGTAGGGCAAATAGCTCTAACTAATTATCTGACACAAACAATATTAGGGATGTTGCTCGTCACTATGCTTAACGAAGCGCGAGGCGAGCGAGTAACTGCTTTCTGGATGATTATCGTTACAATTATGATCTGGGTTGTCCAATTGATCTGGTCAAAACTCTGGACGCATAATTTCCATTACGGCCCAGCCGAGTGGGTATGGAGAAGTGCCACTTACCGTAGAAAACAGCCCTTGCGCAGATGATATTCGAACAGGCTACACAAATCGTTGTAACGCCTTCTGTAAGGTAATTGCTTTATGTCGCTCCGTAGTACTACCCTATTGTCTGCACTAGAGCGCTTTGAGCATTCTTTATTCTGCTAATTTACGGGAACAACACCGGACATTGCCACAAAGGAACCGAAATACATGAAACTGGGAATATTCTCGATGCCGCTTCACCCACCAGAAAAGTCTCCTCATCAGGCTTTTGAAGAAGATATCGAGTGGTTTAGCGAATTAGAAGATCGCAGCTTCATAGAAGTATGGGCAGGAGAGCATCTAACTGCCACATGGGAAAATTATCCCTCGACAGACATGTTTCTAACAGCTTTAGCCAGACACACCACACAAATGAAACTGGGAACTGGTATTTCTTGCCTGCCTTTACACAATCCCGCCGAAATTGCACTACGTGTAGCTTTCTTAGATCAGCTCTCTGGCGGACGAGTTCTATTCGGAGTGGGACCTGGTGGACTGACTACCGACAAGCCCTTCATGGACGTAGATGTCGAACGTCAGGAGTACGTAGATAGATTCCGAGAATCGCTACGCATGATCCTTCATATATGGACAAACGATGCCCCATATGAGCTAAAGGGCAAATACTGGAACGTAACTTTGCCAGATGGTGACAATGACATAGGTCTCGCTAGCCCGATCAGAACATTTCAGAAGCCCCATCCCCCTATTGCCATACCCGGTACCAGCCCCAGATCATCCTCAATACGCTATGCAGGCACGAAAGGATGGCTGGCCATGAGCGTAGATTTTCTACCCATGGAGAATATCGGCTATCACTGGAAAGACTATTGTGAAGGATCTGAAGAAGCTGGTCTAGAACCTGACCTCGACAATTGGTCTGTTGCCCGTGACATCTTTGTCGCCGACACCGACGCAGAGGCCTACGATTACGCTCGCAATGGCTCTATGGGTAATGCCTACAATCGCTACATGCTGCCACTATTAAATAGAAGCAACAATTTAGGATCGATGAAAATGACTGAAGATATGCCCGATTCCGATGTGACTGTCGAGTACCTGATTGACAAGGTTTGGGTTGTTGGGAGTCCAGAAACAGTATCCGAGAAACTCCAATCGATCCGTGAACAAAGTGGTAAATTCGGAAAACTGTTAATGGTTGCTCACGATCTCGATGATAAGCCTAGATGGGATCACTCAGTAGACCTACTCGTCAACGAAGTAGTCCCTAATATGCAATAGGGCATCGCTGGGCACACTTCATTTCGATCCTAAGGTCATGCACCTCTGCTAATCAGCACATGTTGGATTTTTGCAGTAACGCTACATCAACAATCCGGCAATCCTCAACAGCCAAACTTTCCTTATCTATCCTTCCAGTCTAAGCAAATGGGCCAGGCGGATGATCTCCCATTAGCCTCATTTGCCTCGGACTGGCCTGCGCTAGAATATCCGGATCAAAGCGGAAATTCATGTATGGGGGATAGAACTTATGGACAAATTTACGGCCATAATGCACCTGCAGAAGATATCTTCCTTGGTTGGCGGTAGTATTAGAACTTCCCCGGTGCCATACGTCTGACCTAAACACTACTACGTCACCAGCATTCACCAGCGCACTCTGCGGCTGGACGCCTCTCCAACTGTTGACCTTGTCTTTAGAATAGGAATCCCTAGGGCGCGACTTAGGGGTACGGCCTGCACGATGGCTACCCGGAATAAATTTTGTAGGGCCTAATTCTTCAGTAGTATCGTCTAGGTAGAAATGCGCAGTACTAATAAACACAGGAATTTCTACCTGTCCTGAAAGCAGTAATTCCTCCGGAACCTCTATGGGCTGATAATCGGCATGCAAAGCTTGATCTGCCCTGCCAGGACCGGTAATCCAGCTTGTCATTCCAATAGCATGACAATCCTCACCCAATATCGCCTCCTCAATATCAATAACAGGCTCTTTATCCAAGTATTGAAGAAAATGTGCATCCCTATTAAAACAAACCTTTATGTGTTTGTTCGTCCCTACTGCACTGGGACCAAACTTGCCATCGAAGTCTACATCGTTCGATTCAGGATTAGCAGTCAGTCCATCAATTTTGGACCTTAATTCCTCTACCTGAGCGGCATCGAGCACATTAGGCAAATAGACAAACCCATCATCTCGGATCGCCTGAATCATCTCTTCGAGATTGTCTTTCGGCTCTAGCAATAACGAATCTGCCTGGTTATTTCCCGCTGAACCTACTTTTGTCATGTGTAAATCCCTTGATCGTTAGCATAAACATCGGCCATGTAGGCAAACCACACAAACCCGACGATGTGTGTCACATAACAATGATAGCTGTCAGATACGACATTCACAAAAACTGAGTATTAGCCATTAATTAGACGATTTGCTTTAATCGAACCTGCCTCTTTTATTAACACATTCGCATTACCGTCATTGCCTGCGTCTAGTAGATCTATAGTCAAACAAGTTACTATATTTACGGACAGATCACCTCATTGAACGCTATCCGCAGGTATTGTGCTGAACCTAAAGCTGAACGTTAAGGAGTAATAGATTGAAGAGCAAATCTCCCTCAGTTGTTGTAGATACACGACAGAGTGCAAAGGCCAGATTTAGACCTATTCCTTTGGACTCCATTACCTTCGGAGAAGGTTTCTGGAAAAACCGTCAGCAAACCATACGCAATACGTCACTTAAATTGCAGTTTGAGGAATGTGAAAAAACCGGCCGCCTAGAAAATTTTCGGATAGCTTCAGGAAGAAGAACAGGCACGCGCTCTGGACTCGTGTTTAACGATTCCGATGTATACAAACTGCTTGAAGCTGCCTCCTGGGCACTAGCTAGCGAATCGGATGAAGTTCTGGAACAATTGATCGACACTGCAATAGATGAAATAGCAGCAGCACAACAATCCAACGGGTACTTAAATACAGCCTTCATGTTCGATAATGAAGGTCTTCGTTACACTGACCTCAAGAACGATCATGAGCTCTATTGCTATGGCCATATGATTCAAGCAGCCATTGCCCATAAACGAAGCACAGGGAAAGAAACATTCTTCGACATAGCAATACGGGTCGCACAGCACTTACTAGATACGTTTGGGCCCGGGAAACTCGAATCTACTGATGGTCACGAAGAAATCGAATTAGCGCTCGTCGAGCTATACCGAGAAACTGGCACACAAGAGTATCTGAACCTAGCTCATTTTTTCCTAAGTATGAGAGGACAATCAGATACCACAATGACGGGAGGCGAAAATCGAGTTCACGGAACCGACCGGTCATATTTCCAAGACCATTTACCGGTATCTGAACAGCACGAAGCGGACGGCCATGCTGTCAGGTTGACTTACCTTGCAAGTGGAATGGCAGACGTCGAATTGGAAGGTGCGGGTGACGGGATGCAGTCTGCATTGGACAGTATATGGGATAGTGCACACCTACGCCGATCATCAGTAACCGGGGGCATTGGGGCGCGATATCAAGGGGAAGCATTTGGTGACGATTATGAATTGCCAAACGAAAGAGCTTATAACGAAACTTGTGCCTCACTCGGATCGATTTTCTGGAATTGGCGCATGCTAAATCTAACTGGTGAAGCAAAGTACGCCGAGGTCATCGAGCGGCAACTTTTTAATGGAGCTTTATCTGGTTTGTCAATTGATGGAACCGGCTATTTTTACATGAATCCTTTGACATCAGCTGGAGGATATTCGAGAACCCCGTGGTTTACATGTGCATGTTGTCCGCCAAACATTGCCAGACTCATCATGAGTCTGGCTTCTTATTTTTACTCGGAACATGACCAGGAACTTTGGATACATCAGTATGCCAGTGGAAGCGTACAAGCTAGCGGGTTATCCTTGGCTGTTGACACGGACTACCCCTGGAGCGGGGACATACGAGTGACAGTAACTGGAAACAGCACCGTAGAACACAGCATTCTTCTGAGAGTGCCTGAATGGGCAACAAATTCAACTGTTGTCATTAATAACGAGTCAGCTATATCGATGGTGGAAGGCACTTATCACAGAATTTCTCGAAAATGGTCGCCAGGTGACACCCTTGCTATCAATTTCCCTATCGGCCCCCGACGTATCTATAGTCACCCTCGTATCACTAACAATTCAGGAAGGGTATCGCTAGCGCGAGGGCCCTTGATTTACTGTTTAGAATCGGCTGACCAGACAGGGTCGAGTGTTTTTGACTTGGCGCTTGCCCCCAACACAGAGATTGCAGCAACTTACGACCCAAACCTTCTCGGAGGCCTGACCTTACTAAAGGCCAGTGGCACCGAACTTGAAAGAACGTCCATCTCCTCCTTGTATAGTGATGCAAGAACGGATCAGAATGGAAGCAAACCAAAAGAGTTGATAGCAATACCATATTACGCTTGGGGTAATCGTGGAGACTCACAGATGCAAGTCTGGATCCCTGAGAAATAAACTAAAAGCTCAGGAAAGCTTGCCTGCAGCCCCAAACACCATCAAATACACAATCGTCACCAGAGCCGCCATTTGAAACATCCCCACATACCGGGGAGCCTTTCTTGTCAAGCGCTGCTTTAAAGCAGCCGTCATAACGTTGCCACTTGCTATTGCAGTATTTACTTCGCGAATCACATTTTTTGTATGTCTTCGCATTACAAAGACCCCCAACGCCAGCACTATTAAGCTCAACAATAGAGACACCCACAACCATGTTGTATCAAAAAGCGAATATTTCTTCATCTCCGAAGACGCATAACCAAAGGCTATAAGCAGGATTCCAGATGGAATAACGAACCTAGATTGAGCTTGCTTGATCGACATCCATAGAGGGAGGATTTCCGAAGGCACGGTGAGGCCTCGAGTTCTAATCGAATTCATCATGGCCACTCCCAAGCCAAAGAATAGGGTGAAAGAAAACAATACATGGAGAAATTTCACTAATTCCGACATAAAACCCCTGCTTTTCTAACTTGTTTCATCATTCGCCTATATCCCACCTCTTAACTTTAACCCTTCTCGCCATCTCTGCTGAAAAATGATGTAAAATTAAAGGCTAGAGGGAAAGAGTCTATGGTGTTAGGGATCCTTCATTGGAATGACAATCCACCATTTCAGCCAGACACAAATATTGAGGGGTATTAGAATGATTAGCCAATCGCAAATCGAAGAATATGAAGCCAATGGATTCCTCGCTGTGCCTCATGTTGTTAATGCCGGTGAATTACGAGACTTGCATTCCGTCATCGCAGCAAATATTGAGCGCTCGCGCAACATAACTGATAATGACGCTGAATTCGATTTAGAGCCCTCCCACTCCGCAGAAAACCCACAGGTGCGCCGCTTCAAAACTCCTGCCCTGTATAACGATGTATTTGGGAACATTATGCGCTCCAGCAAAATCATAGACATAGTTGAACCACTGCTCGGAAACAACGGGGTCCGATATAGAAACGACAAGCTAAATATGAAAATCGCGGAGGTAGGAAGTCCTGTCGAATGGCATCAAGATATCTGCTTCTATCCTCATACCAATGACGACGTCCTTGCCGTTGGAATAGCCCTTGATGACTGCACTCTTGAAAATGGTGCTTTGCAATGTATCCCTGGTTCCCACAAAAAACCTGTCCTAGACCATCATTCAGATGGATACTTTGCAGGGGCAGTCGACCCAGATGATCCGGAGTTCAATCTTGAGGATGCAGTACCCTTGGTCGTAGAAGCAGGAAGCATCACTGTACACCATGGAAGGTGCCTTCATGGGTCTGCCCCCAACACTTCAACCAAACCACGTAGGTTGTGGCTGATCGAATATACTGCGGCGGATGCGTGGCCACTCGCAGGGGTACCAAACTACAGCGACTGGCAAGGATATTTGATCAGAGGGAGTGATACAACAAAGATGCGCGTTACAGATCACGATGTGCGAATTCCATTCCCAACTCCACCAACCGCAGGATCGATATATGAAATTCAAAAACAAGCCAGTAAAACTGTATATAGATAGATTACCGCCGAAACCATTGCACCATTGAATCCTGATAGTTTTACTCTCAAGTCTGCGGCAGAATTAGACGCAATGCGTGCATCGGGAAAGATTCTCGCTTCCGTACTATCAGCTGTTAGCAACCAAGTCGAGCCTGGAACGCAACCCGATCACTTAGACGAAATGGCTGAGTCTATAATTCGTGAAGCAGGAGCAATCCCCAGTTTTAAGGGATACAATCCGTTTCCAGATGTAAGACCCTTCCCATCTACGTTGTGTGTATCGATAAATGACGCAGTCGTTCACGGAATACCATCCAAAGAACCTCTCAAGGAGGGGGACATAATTACGGTTGATGTTGGAGTTTCCTATGACGGTATGTTGACTGACGCAGCCTGGACACTGCCGGTAGGCACAATATCCGCTTCAACTCAACGCTTACTCAACACAACCCGTATAGCTCTAACTGATGCTATCGATATAGCAACAATCGGCCATCATGTAGGCGATATCGGTCATGTGATCCAAGCCAAGGTTGAACAAGCTGGGTTTTTCATCATTCAGCCCCTTGGGGGACACGGCGTTGGACACTCGATATGGGAATCCCCGCATATACCTAATCATGGTCGGCCCGGCACCGGATTTCCTTTGCCAAAAGGCGCTACCTTCGCCATAGAGCCAATCGTAGGATTTAGCTCTTCTGGGATACAGACTGACGATGATGGATGGACTATCCGAACCAATGATGGTGGGTTATCGGCACATTTTGAACATACCCTAGCGATCACCGATAATGGCACAGAAGTACTTACTCAGTTTTAGATTACATGTCATTCCTGTTACTAACGGTCGTTAAGTCTACCGAGAAGGAAATTTCTACATGCCGCGCATAGCATTTATAGGAGCTGGAAGTGTCGGGTTTACCAGGCAACTATTTAGGGACATATTATCCGTCCCTGCCCTGACCGATACAACCTTCGCTTTTCATGACATATCGGAAAACAATCTGAAAATGGTCGCGCAATTATGTGACAAGGATTCAACAACTAGCGGCTTAAACACTTCGATAGAGACTTATACAAATCGCCAAGAAGCACTCATTGGGGCAGATTATATAATTAATTGCACTCGAATTGGCGGCTTGGAAGCCTTCACCCATGACATCGAAATACCCCTGAAATACGGTGTTGATCAGTGTGTAGGAGACACAATATGTGCAGGGGGCATAATGTATGCTCAGCGCAACGTTCCCGCCATCCTCGACTTTTGCGCGGACATACGTGAACTAGCAAACCCCAATGCTCTATTCTTGAATTATGCCAACCCCATGGCGATAAATACTTGGGCCGCAATCGAACATGGATTCACAAATACAGTGGGACTATGCCACGGAGTTCAAAACACTCACGCCCAGATAGCTACCGCGCTAGGAGCTTCGTCGAAGTCTGAGGTTGAGGTGCAGGCAGCAGGCATCAATCATCAAACCTGGTTCATCAAGATACTCTATCGAGGACAAGAAATTACCAGTAAAGACTTACTTGAAGCTTTCGAAAAACATCCAGAACTATCAGTCAGGGAAAAAGTCAGAATAGACGTTCTACGTAGATTTGGTTATTACAGCACTGAATCAAACGGTCACCTATCTGAGTACTTGCCTTGGTATCGCAAACGACCAGAGGAATTGTCCTCCTGGATAGATCGATCATCCTGGATAAATGGCGAGACAGGAGGGTATCTTGAGCATTGCAAAAAACTACGAGACTCTTTCGATACGAGCTTTGAAGAGGAGATGCTATCTGACTCCAAAGTCATAACACCCGAAACACGTACGGATGAACACGCTAGTCACATCATAGAAGCCCTGGAGACCGGCCATACATACAGAGGGCACTTCAATGTGCAAAATAACGGAGTGATTCCAAACTTGCCTTCCGATTGCATCGTAGAAGTTCCAGGATATGTGGATCGAACTGGCATCAATATTCAAAGGCTAGACCCATTGCCAGACGCATGCGCAGCTACATGCAACGCATCTATATCAGTTCAACGCATGGCTCTAAAAGCTGCCCTCACTGGCGATAAGACACTGCTCAAGCAGGCTATGCTACACGACCCTCTAGTTGGAGCCGTTTGTACTCCACAGGAAATATGGAACATGACAGATGAAATGCTCGTAGCACAATTAAAATGGCTACCTCAATACACAAAATAGCTGCCGTCACCTACACCAAGCCGAGTAAGCCTGATTCAAACTCGCGCAGACAAGAATTGAAAACTAGATCTGAGGCAATCAAAAGGATCTCTCCTGCATATATCTTGCTCAACAATCCAATATTCAACTCCCGCGTTTTTGCCAGCCGTTATGATTTCATTCCAGTTCAAGAGGCCCTCTCCAACTGGGGCAAATACCGGTTGAGGAAAACGCTGATCGGAATCAGCAATCACCTGTGAGTCTTTGACGTGAAGACATGGGGTACGCCCACTAGCACGAGCAAGTAATTCCACAGGATCAGCACCCGTCACCGATGCCCAATATACGTCAAGTTCGATAAGTAGCTGACTAGACGCGTCATCAATCAATACATCCATGCCATTACGGCCAGAGGCGTCCTGCATAAATTCCCAACTGTGATTATGAAACCCAAGTTGTATGCCAGAATCAGAAAGCTTTTCAATGACTTCAGCCGCATCATCGATAAATCGGGAATAAGAAGCAGTCAAATTCGGATCATAAACATCTCTTATGATAGGAACAGTGACGTAACTGGCTCCTAGCGCATGAAGATAGTCGATTTCAGATGAAGTTTGATCTTTCAGCAACCCCCATAATCTGTGAGCGCTGAAAGCCTTCAATCCATTATCATCCAATATCTTCCTAGCCTCAGCAGGTGATGTGTCAGCATCATCTCCATCAACTGCCCCAACAGCCGCAAATTGCACATATTTGTAACCAATATCACTGAGCTTAGCCAGAGAATCCGCAAAGCCCGTCCTGTTGGTTACGTGATCTCTAATCGTGAATAGTTGGGCAGCTATCTTACCTTCTGACATGAACCCTCCATACTTACATATAATTATTAAATCGATTAATCAGTGCAGCACCAATAGTTCCTAACATTACCTGCCAAGCACCAGTACAGCACCGCTTCATACGGAACAATAACGCATCCGCTAGCTGATCGGAACACCCAAAATTGGCTTTATCTCTACATAAGGGCCAAAATCTTTGTCATGCAATCCGATAATTCTCACAACAGCCCGAATAACAAGGTGCTCACGCCCTCATTCATTTCATTCGTGACCGCCTATGGCCTAGGGGTGGGGGCATGGTGGCCGGTTATGCACTTTTTGGCCATATACACCAAAGAGGCACTAGGGCAGGGTCTCATCGCGGCAGCATGTCTTTTCCTGATAATTCACGGCGTCTCCTCAACCATTGGGTTAACAAGCGAAATTTTTATGCGTCGCTTAGGAAGTAAATGGACCTACTTTATCGGGTTGGTGGGATTTGCAGGTTTTATGGTCACTGTGGCCATGTCGACAACATTGACCACGGTGCTAGTTATCGCCCCATTTATGGGCTACGGATTAGCACTTCACTGGACCGGAGCACAAGGCTTCATCATGGAATCTAGCCCTGCTGATAAACGAGGGCTGACCAGTGGGACAGCCACTTTCGCACAGGTTTTAGCTCCAGCAATAACGGCAACACCATTAGGTTTCCTAGCCGAAGAATTTGGCTTTGAAACTATGGGGTGGGCAGCTCTATTCCTTGTGGTAACCGCAGTCGCAGTATCAGCTATCGGAATGCAATCAACCAGTAAATCAGATCAAGTGAAAGAGGCCCATACTTGTGAGGATGCGAGAGCTAAGCAAAAGTCCCCCTTGCGCCGCACAAAGATATCCCTACCAACTCTGGTGAAACCCTTATTTGCCTTCATCAGCGTACTGATGCTGGTCAAGTTAATTTCTCACATAACGACTCAGCTATCAGATAAAACAAGCCCCAAAACACAACAAGGGCAGCACTTGAAACATGACGTTCAAGATTTACAAACACCCACAGATAAAACCCAATCTCTACAGCCGTTGTCGATTCGCTCCAAACCCGTACTTTGGGTCCTCATAATTAGAGGGGCAGGAAGTGCGATGCTAGGAGTATTTGTATTGCTTAGCGGGCTAAAACTAACTCAAGCGGGTGGAGGGCTCAGCTCTGTAGGATTTTTTGTAAGTGGCACCGCTATCGGAGGCGCCTTGGCACAGCTCTTGATGGGACGTCTATCTGATTACTTCGGTCGAAGATGGTTGCTAGGATTCACAATGCTTTGTGGTATTGGGTCATCTATCGTATTCGGAGCAACTCCAAACTTATATGTATTGATCGGAGCATCGGCCTTTCACGGATTGTTTCGTAATGCCAGTCAAACACTGCTTGTTGCAATCGCCGGCGATATGCTGCGCGGTGGCGACACCTCACGCATATCCGCCTTTATGACTAGCGCCTTTTCGTTCGGGATGGTAGTCGGCATGCTTATAGCACTGTCATATGAATGGAATCAAAACCTTCCATTTTATTTGGTGTCAGCCGTGACAGCGTGCGCACTACCCGGCTTATGGACTATTCCCTCTAAACGATCTAGTTGATCAGTGCTTATGCCCATTTTGATAGTGACTGGCTAGCAAGTCTTCACCCCAGTCTCCGGTAAAGTCTCGCCATACTGAATGGATATGATTACCTTCGTTCTGAGTATTGTCATATTCGATTACAAACGAAGGACCGGCGACAGTGTAGTAATGCTTTTCTCCTCGCATCTCAGGCCCTGCCCAAGCAAACGCCACTTCTGAAAACCCCGCTCCCTCAATACGCTTCCAGCAGGCAGCCGCCACATCAGGAGATGAAGATTCCACATAATGCTTGATTATCGTTATAAGTTTGTCACGCTGCGCCCCATCCATTCCATCGTAAAACAAGCCAGTAGGAGTCATACCAGGGCTTACGACTCTGTAATTAGTAGTCAATATGTCAGACGGAGCTATGGGGTCTACAATCGCCGCGGTTTTCTGTCCATCATCGAGTGTGCCTAGAAGACTTCGCGCCAAATCTTCTTCTTTAGCCAGAATTCTTTGCCCTTTCTGTGGGCCATGACGAATTTCAGCAGGATTAGCACCAAAGAACATGGGAACTGGAACAACGAAGTCGCCGTCTACCACCGTTATATGAATACCAATATGGTGGCCGCCAACTTTCCACCCCCAAGGCTTATTCGTCCCTGGGTCTCCATAAACCGTGAAGTAATAGTAGTTCGGATTGCGAGGCAAAAACACCTCAGTTGGGTGATGGAATTCCGTTATCTTCTCCCACTGCCGCAAAGTATCTTCAAGCTGCATAATTTCTGTGGTCTGTTGGAACCCCCTCGCACTTAAAGAAGCTTGCGCCAACTCGATAGCCAAGCCTCTTTGCTTATAGTTCATATCGTCCAATCGCAACCCTCCACGTTCTACCGGCGTATAGTTCCATTCATAACGCACGCAGTCATCAAATGGGCGATGTGCTAAGGCCAGCTGCTCTTCATTCAGCGATGCAAGAAAAGTCTTGGAGGCGATGGATATTTTCCTTGCTCTTTCCGCACATCTGTCAATATCACACAGGCCATAGTCCATTATCTGCCCCTTACCTACAAGCTCAATCAAAGAATCTTAGACCATCATGATTGTCCATTTCAGTCTAAGATACTTAAAGCCACGGATGTAATCTGTCATTCCCAGTTCCAGAGGAGGCTGTTCTATTGAAAGCAAAACGCGTTCTAGTGCCCGACAAAAACAAGGTGATCCTCGATGAGATAGAAATACCAGATTATCCATCTTCCAAACAAGTCACCATCGAAACAGAATACAGCTTCATAAGTGCAGGCACCGAATTAGCGGCTTACACAGCTCTAACCCCCTCGGTGTATCAGCCCGGTGCATGGAATGCGTATCCTTGGGCATCCGGCTACTCCAACGTAGGACGCATTACAGCCGTCGGAAAAGATGTAGTTGGGTTCGCAGAGGGGGACCGTGTCTTCTGCTTTGGCAAACATCAGTCCATACACCACGTCCATCCATTCGGCGAAATTGAGGCGGAAAATAAATCGGATAGCCTCTTAGCAAAAGTACCAGATGGTCTATCTCCAGACATAGCTGCGTCCTGCCGAATGGCGCTAGTAGCCATGAGCGCAGTATGTCGAACTCAAATCCAAATCAATGACAATGCAGCTGTCTGGGGCCTAGGAATGGTAGGCAACCTAGCGTGCCAACTGTACTCTGTAGCCGGATGCAGGGTAATAGGGATAGACCCTATTAGTAGCCGTAGGCAGAAGGCTCTTGAAGTAGGTATAGACGCCGTCCTAGATAGTTCCAATGAAGGTTTATTGAACTCCCTGACAGAATTAACAGCTGCATCATCTCTTATCCCGTCAACACATGTAAATCCCGGGACGTCGAGTGGGCACGGCATTGATATAGCAGTCGATGCTGTAGGGGAAGCGGCTCTCCTAGAACAGGCCTGCCTTGCAGTAAAGCCAAACGGACAGGTGATTTCACTGGGAAGCCCACGCAGGGACTACCATACCAACACGATCGAAGTATCAAGACGAATACATTTCGACGAAATAAAGCTTGGAGGAGGATTAGAATGGGGCATACCCAGATTACCAATTTCTGGAGTTCCTTATTCCACTTTGGGAAATCTGCAAAAAGTTTTTGCCCTGGCGGCCAGCGAAAAAATTCACCTTTCACCCCTAATAAGTCACAGAATTTCCCCTTCCGAAATCGAAAGCGCGTATCAAGGCCTCCTCAATGAGAAAGATCTATATACCGGAGTTGCACTAGATTGGGCTAAAATATAAAGTCGAATTTTGTTAAGCTAGAGTACGATCGAATATGCAGATGGGTTGCACACGGTCCTGAAGTCGCTAACATATCTGCAGTTGTGAAGGGAGCTAGGAAGTGGTGTCGGGGCCCCAGCGTAGGAAAGCTGGGGTTGTGTACCGATGGCCACAACTTAGTGTACAAAGAACCAGTCCGCGGCCACGGCCACGGCCACCCAGCTAAAAAGGATCCAATAAGCTTGCAGCTATCGGAGATAACACACTCTGATTGGGTACGTATTTCTGAAGTTATAGCACATCTATGGATTGTGCTAGGGCTTGTGGCAGGTAGCGTAGGAATGTATCTACTAGCGCATGCGATGATTCCCTCACTTGTATTCACTGGAGACATACCGAAAATCTGGGGGTGGAGACTCCGGGCGCCTTTATATGGAGCCTTGTTTAGTACGGTAGCGCTGATAGTCGGTGTGTTCATTAAAGGATTGTTGCTAGCTCTTGAATTGCTACCCGAAATGTACGACAAGATGTGGAGCTAAGTGATGGAGATTCTTAAAGCATTTCTCCCACGGCTCACTGGGCGGCAATTTTTGATGATCGGAATACCTGCTGTTGTTCTAGGAGGCGGTCTAGTCACAGGACTAGCAGTCTTAATCATTTTAGGGGCTACAGGGGCCACGGCTAGGCCCGCTCCGACACAGCCTATTGCATATGATCACTCTCTCCATGCCGGAGACCTCGAAATCCCTTGCCAATTTTGCCATAGAGGTACCGACACCCAAGCGTCCGCAACAATTCCATCAGTCGAACAATGTATGTTTTGTCATTCAGTTGTGGCAACGGATCGAGATGAAATAAAGAAGATCACGACAGCCTTCGAGTCCAATACCCCTATTGAGTGGATGAGAGTACATAGGATGCCCGACCATGTGCGGTTCACTCATGAGGCTCATATTAAGGCCGATATAGAATGCTCTACTTGCCATGGCCCCGTGGAAGATATGAAGACGGTCAAACAAGTAGTCAATTTGAACATGGGAACTTGCCTAGCCTGTCACCGAGATACTAACGGTAGATCGATTGGGGCCAACAACCCCCACCCTATATCAGTAGATAGTGCCCCTATGGATTGCGCCATATGCCACAAGTAAGTGGAGAGAAAATTGACTAGTTTTGGAAGAAGAAGATTCTTAGCTGGTGTGGCTGGAGCACTGGGAAGTGGTCTGGTCGTAGGCTGTGCCGCTCCAGAACGCGAATCTCGGGTGCAAAGCTTTGTCTTGTCCCCAGAACAGTCGCTGCCTGGACAAAGCATATGGTTTGCAACTGCAGATGCCCATTCTCAAGGGGGTAATAGCGTAGTAATAAGAACCGTTGATGGGCGTGCAAAGAAAGTGGAAGGAAATCCTGCTTTTCCAATAAATCTTGGAAAAACAAGTGCCCGCTCTCAGGCGGGTGTACCGTCCCTTTATCACCCCGATCGTATAGCAACCCCGCTCAAGCGAACCGGAGCACGTGGCAGCGGGGAGTTTAAACAAATCGGGTGGGACGAAGCTCTGGATCTGCTGGTAGACAGGTTTGGCAATAGCTCTAATCCTACCCTCATCACTGGGCGAGTAGGTGGGACCCTTTCGAGAGTCACAGAATGGTTTGCTAGCCTCACAGGTTCCAGGCATCTGGTACATGACACCCTAGAGGATTCAACTTTACGTGCTGCCATGCACAACGCATTTGGCACCAGCGAGTTGCCCCACCTAGACATTGCCCATTCTTCATACATTTTATCGTTTGGAGCTGACTTTTTAGGAACTTGGCTATCTCCAATCAACTACAGCACTCAGTACACCAAGTTTCGCTCCAACACTAGTGACAACGGAGGACACCGCGGTACACTCACTCAAATAGAGCCTCATATGTCCCTAACAGGGAGCAATGCCGACAATTGGGTGCACATCAATCCAGGTCGTGAAGGCGAAGTAGCCCTTTCCATCGCTCACACCATCGTACATGACAACCTAATAGACCCATCTATAAGCGGACCAGTGTTGAATCAGATCGGTGGCAAGTCGGCACTGGATGCTTACGATCCGAAAAAGATCTCTAGCACTAGCGGTGTATCGGAAAAAACCATAAAGGAAATCGCCAAAGACTTCGCTTCTCATCAGCCAGGCTTAGCAATAGCAGGCGGGCCTGCCTTAGCGCATACCAATGGGGAAGCCATTGGCACTGCAGTACTGCTATTAAATCGCATAATTGGTAGCGCTGGATCTGAGGGTGGCGTCAAACCAAATTCACCCGCCACTGAAGGCACCCCAAGGCCGCTACAAGCAAATACCTTCGCAGATTGGGTCAATTTCGCCACAGAGATGAATTCAGGATCCGACTCGGCACTTCTCATCTACGACGCAGACCCTGCTTATGGGGCCACCGGAGCCGCCGGGATGAAAACTGCGCTGGAATCTGCATCATTCATCGCTGCCATGGGCCCTTTCATGAACGACACCTATGCAACAGCAGATTTGGTTTTGCCGGCAACACACCCATTCGAACAGTGGGGTGATTTTGCCCCCGACCCAGCTAATGGCCAGATCGTAGTAGGGCTACAGCAGCCTGTAGTTACTTCTTTGCTGGATAGCAGAAGCTTTGGCGACTTGTTGATAACTTTAGGTAGCGAATTAAAAGGGAAGGATGCCTTCCCTTGGAAATCTATGCACGAAGCTGTTAAAACCACAGCGCTATCTACATACAAAGGTGGGGCTGAGGCAAAAGACGCAACATGGGTAGAGCTGCTGCGACAAGGAGGCATGTGGGAAAACACCACCCCTTCTTCGTTTGGTGACTCTAGCTGGCAAATTTCGTCATTACATGAACCCAGTTTTGCTGGGACCGCTGAAAACTACAATTTTCATCTAATTCCATTCGAAACTATAGGCTATGGTTCAGGTGATGAGGGACAAAATCCATTCTTACAAGCTACACCAGACGCTCTGACCACTATGACCTGGACAACTTGGGTGGAAATTAACCCAGAATCAGCTAGTAAGCTAGGAGTACGGCGCGGTGATATAGTTGATATTGAAACTCCGTCAGGTAGTTTCGAAGCTCAAGTGTATGTGGCCCCTACCGTTGCGCCAGACACCATTGCGGTCCCGATCGGGCAAGGGCACCGATTCGGCAGCCGTTGGAACAAAGGTCGCGGCAGTGATGTACTGGCCTTTGTACACCCATTCACCGACACTGCTGGGTCGGTTGCTTGGGCAGCAACTCGTGCAAGAATCCAGGCCACAGGAAGATCCGCACAAATACCAGCTTTTGAACTTATGGAGAATCCACGAAATGACGAATCCGATCCGCCAGTGAGGGTGACAAGTGAGCAGCATTAAATCAGCAACCGACGAGTCAGCAGCCCGAGCAGCAACTGTGGCTGGAGGGGCTACCATCAGCGAAGAAGAACGAAGGGCCGGTTTTGGGCACAGATGGGGAATGTCTGTTGACATAGATCTTTGTACCGGTTGCCAAGCCTGCGTAGTAGCATGCCAGACCGAAAACAATGTAGCCATAAACGAGGAACAAAGAGTCACAGAAAAACGGGCTAAGTCATGGATTCGTATCGAGCGTTACTGGGAGGGCGAATTCCCAAACGCCAAGGCTCGCTACCTACCCGTCCTTTGTCAACATTGCGACAACGCTCCGTGTGAGCCCGTTTGCCCTGCTTGGGCAACTTATCACAATGAGGAAGGCCTAAATGTGCAGGTCTATAACCGGTGCATAGGAACACGTTTCTGTGCAAATGGCTGTCCCTACAGTGTGCGCCATTTCAATTTCTGGAATCCAGAGTGGCCGGATTCTCTAGAAAACATGTTGAACCCCGACGTGACGGTCCGAACTAAAGGGATTATCGAAAAATGCACCTTTTGCGTGCAGCGAATTAATAGAGCTCGGCGTGATGCTGCACAGTCCGACACTGTAGTAAAAGATGGGGACATAAGTCCAGCGTGTGTCCAAGCCTGTCCGACCAATTCACTCGTATTCGGCGACTTGAAGGATCCATTCAGCAAAGTTTCAGAGGCCGCTAACAGCGATCGAGCATATCACCTACTTGAAGAGCGAGGCACGGGACCAGCAGTTGTCTACTTGAAAAAAGTAGATCCTAATGCAACAAGTTCATCCGAGGAGCACCATGGCTAGTCCTGAACCAGCGGCGCTAGCCATAAAGCTTCGTCCATCATGGAAACCAAAAGGCCTTCAAGTAAGCAATTCTAACGTGGTGTTCGCTGGGTTAGGACTGTTGGCTGCTCTAGGGCTGGTTATGCTTATCCTGCGAATCGTCTCTTCAGGGGATGATCGTGCTTCTTGGGCATACCCAACTGCGTTTTTCATGTGGACACTATCCACTTTTGCGACAGCACCGTTAGTCGCATATGTGACACGTCTTACTAGAGGTTATTGGGGCTACCCAATCAGACGCCTGGCAGCATTATGGTCAATCCCTGCTCTATTCAGCTATTTGATATTGTTACCTTCTCTTGCAACTCTACCCTCACTGGATGGTCGGGCAAGTCTATGGTTTGGTTTTCGTTTTGGGGTGCCAGGATTTGCTGACGCATTGACCATAGGGTTCATGTTTGTGACCGGGGCAGCCCTAATGTGGCTAACTTCAATACCCGATCTAGCTTCTGGGGATGTCCGTCTGAAATCGCCCATAACACGATCACTTCTTATGAATTGGCGTGGAACCACTAAACAGTGGCTGTTGATCCGAAGCGCTAGCAAGTACTTGGGGGCTTTCTACGTTATGCTTCTGGCAATCGGGACTACGCAAGTAACAACAGACATGGGTCAGAGCCTCATACCGGGCTGGCGCTCAGGCATATTCCCTCTCTATCACATCGTCACAGGATTTCAGGCCGGTGTTGCAGTAATTATCGTTACCACCTACCTACTGCAAAAATTTTCGCCAAACATCAGACCGTTTATCGGTCAAGAACAGGCTGTAAACCTCGGGAGATTGCTTCTCGCATTCACACTGTTGGACTTCTACTTCTTTTGGGCTGACTATGTGCTCATTTGGTATGCGGGTTTGCCTAGTGAGATCGCAGCCATGCAAGTCTTGATAGCTGACGTCTATCGCATACCGTTCATAGCAGGAGCATTCGGCATATTTGTAATCCCATTTTTCGCTATCATTTTCAATCCTGTACGCCGCCGCCTATGGGCTCTGGCTTTAATATCTACAATCATCATAATTGGAAATTTCTTTGACCGAGTTCGGCTGTTTGTCCCAGCAATGTCTAACGAAAAAGTTTTTGGACATGGCCCTTTGAGCCCTCTGCCTGGTGTAGTATGGCCGAACGTTTCCGACATTTTGTTCATAGTCGGTTGGGCGGCTCTGATGGCTTTCGTGTACCTAGCTGTAGCACGACGAATCCCTGCCATAAGCGGCTGGGAAATGAGAGAAGGGGCCATGCTCCGACAAGAGACACATTTTGAACGAGGTCACATAATGCTATTGGCAAAGCCGGAGTGACAATGAAGCATCTATTTACACGTAGGATTTGGAGTTAGAAAACTATGCAAGAACCTCCGTCTTACGATGTAAAAACCATAGATCGACGTCTCTTTGACTTCATGTTGCATACGCCTAAGTGGTTCTTTACAACATCCGCCGGATTACTGACTGTTTTTGGTGCTGGATTCGTCGTCTTCATAAGTATGCTCTATTTTGGGCTGCAGTTTCTAGGCTACTCACACCCAGTTTATTGGGGATTCCTCATCGTCAACTTCGTCTTCTGGATTGGGATTAGCCATGCAGGAGTGTTTGTTTCAGCAGTTCTGAGATTGACACAAGCAGAATTCCGCCGGCCGGTGACTAGAGCTGCAGAGGTTGTAACTATCTTCTCGCTGCAAGCTGCAGTTCTGTTCCCCTTAATTCATAGCGGACGCCCATGGCGAACCGCATATTGGGCTTTCCCATACGACTTCATACGAGGAATGTGGCCAAACCCTAGATCGCCATTGGTTTGGGACCCATCAGCCATATTCACTTACCTAATATCTACTATCTTGTTCGTCTATGTGGCACTACTTCCGGATCTAGCTCTAGCTAGAGATCGCGCAGAAGACCCCGTGCGACGATGGGTATTCACAGTGCTGGCCCTAGGCTTCCGTGGAACAAGTCGTCAATGGCGAATACAGGCCATTGCTGGAATTCTATTATCCGCAATTATTCTCCCCATATTTGTATCCGTACACTCGATAGTATCTTGGGACTTTGCTGTGACGTCAGTGCCCGGATGGCACAACACTGTATTTGCCCCCTATTTCGTTATAGGAGCTGTTCACTCAGGTGTATCAGCAGTAGTCACTGCAATGATTGTGATGAAATGGGCCTTCAAGCTGGATGGCTACATAACAGCAGATCACATAGATGCACTAGCTAGAGTACTGATCGCTGTGGCTACTGGGTGGCTATTCCTTCTTTTCCTAGACTTCAGTTTTGGTCTATACGGCGAGGAATCTGCGGAAGTGGACACTTGGATGCAACGTATTTATGGTGGTGCATGGCCAGTCCTAGCTCCTATATTCATCATCACCTCATACATTATTCCGGTTCCCCTCTGGCTCATTAAAAGTGTGCGGCGTAGTTTTGGCTGGATGTTCGTCACAACTATTTTGGTCAATATCGGCATGTGGCTAGAACGATACATGCTCGTCATTCCCGCTCTAGAACGTAAGTCATCACTCACATTCACATACTCAGAGTACATCCCATCAATATCTGAAGGAATACTAGTGCTAGCGTCGTTCGCATTCGTGATCGTCGGAGTATTAGCTTTCTGTAAGGTTTTACCAGTAATGCCGGCAGCCGACATTCGTGAAGGGGCGCTGTTGAGCACAGAGTTAAAAATTGGACGTCGGTCGGTACCGGCAACATTGCGCGAATAGGGTAGGTATTTATTATGGCAAAACGAGAATTGCTAGGACTTTATGAAGAAGCCAACGAGGCGGGCGACGCTGTTGAAGGTCTTCGGGATGCTGGATTTCCAGACACAGATGTAGAAATTTTGTCGAGCACTCCTTATCCCGAAGGAGCTTTTGGAGAGCCAAAAGTAGAACACCGACTTTATACGTTTCCCTTTGCCGGAGCCGCCATCGGAATGACTGCAGGAATCTTCTGGTTGGTAAGCGCCCAAATGTCACTTCCGCTGATCACTGGAGGGAAGCCTATCGTAGCTGTCCCGGCGGTGTTCCAGATTTTGTACGAAGGAACAATGATTGGAGCTGTATTGTTCACTGTGCTTGGAGTAATTTTTGAGTCACGTCTGCCTGATGGCATAGGTTTATACGACAAGCGGATCGTCGACGGATATATAGGGGTAACAATTCGAGCATCAGAGGACGACTTGCTCCGTGCCAGGGAAACTCTTGAACGAGCAGGAGCTATCGACATAATCAATAATGAGGGCAGTATCATGGGAGCTGGAACTCCACAGGGAGCATAGCTGGCTTGTTTCTCCATAGAATTACACACAAACTATTAATCACGGCGACACTAACGGTGTCAGCCTTGAGTCTGGCGGCCTGCGAAGTAGGAGCCTATCCTCTCGATATATTCCCTGAAATGCACTATCAGCAATCGTATAAAACTCAGGAGCCACCAGCAGTCCCTACCCCTTCTGGTAGTGTCCCTATCCAAGGGCGCGAAGTTATACAAACGCCAGAACAATTGGCCACTGTAGAAAATCCCATGGCAACTAGAGAAGACCAAGCGTCCGTAACCCTCGCTGGAGGCAAATTGTTCGCTACTAACTGTGCTATGTGCCATGGCAGCCTTGCCAATGGTGAAAGCGAAGTGGCATTCAGGTTTACAGACGCCGGAGTGAGAGCTCCGCCCGTGCTAACTTCTGGACCCGCTGTCGCATACTCGGACGGAATATTATTCAGCATACTCACACATGGACAAAGCAACATGCCAGCTTTTCAGCGCCTACTCACGACAGATGAGCGCTGGATGCTAGTAAGCTACCTTCGGTCAATACAACAATAAGGTATTTGCCTCCAACAGTTCTAGGCCTAGGCTATCCTGTAACAAATATAGCTAACAGAACACAACCTCAAATCAACCGAACTCCACTTAGGATTAACACTTATGTATGACATCGCAATCATTGGCTCAGGTACCGCTGGCTTAGCAGCTGCGATCTACGCAGCTCGGGCAAGTCTCAAAACCGTAGTTTTGGCTGGAGATGCCTGGGGAGGACAAATCGCTACTACAAACGATGTGGAAAACTTTCCAGGCTTCGATGAAGGAATAGACGGCCCAGAATTGACAGCACGTATGGGGAAACAGGCTGAGCGATTCGGAGCAGAAATTGTATGGGACTATATCGAAGAACTAGATACGCCGGGGCCGCCGTTTCAATTAACCGGCCGCCTAGGCAAGTATTCTGCTAAGTCTGTCGTGGTCGCTACCGGAGCCAGTCCACGTACACTCGGAATCCCAGGAGAGGAAAAGTTTTGGGGTCGCGGGGTTTCTACCTGTGCAACATGTGATGGTGCATTCTTTAAGGATATGCCGGTAGCACTGGTAGGCGGTGGCGACAGTGCGATTCAAGAAGGTATATACCTAACGCGTTTCGCTTCTAAGATTTATGTCATACATCGAAGAGACCAACTCAGAGCTGGTCCTTATCTAGCGCAAAAAGCCCTGGAAGAAGATAAATTCGAATTCTTGTGGGATTCAATTGCTGAAGAAGTGGTCGGCAATGACACAGTAGAAGGCGTACGCGTTAGAAATCTGAAATCAGGCGACACCGACACGCTGGCTGTAGATGGATTTTTCATTTTTATCGGTCATGATCCGAATACCGAAATATTCAAAGGCAAACTTGATATGAACGATTCAGGATATATATTTACTGATGCACGTATGCATACAAATATAGACGGTATATTTGTAGCTGGAGAAGCCCAAGACGACTATTTTCGGCAGGCTATCACATCAGCCGGTGAGGGTACCAAAGCAGCTATGGAAGCCATAAAATTCGTGGAAGGCGTAACCTAAGCCTAAAATTAGCCATGCTTTTTTGTTCTTAAATTAGGTTCCTAGTATGGACCAACTGTCACTGTGCTGGAATCAGCCTGTGCTACGATTTCTTCGCCAGTCTTGTGAGAATTAATCCAATTCCAGTCCAAGTCCACACCAATTCCTGGGCCCTCTGGCGCATATACATAACCATCCTCATCTATACAGTCTAGGTTTTCGTTGTAGTCCAGATAGACAGGAGGCTGCATTGTTGGCACATTGGGATGAACAAGCCCGAGTTCATAAAAATTAGTATTTCGTATTGCTGACATTACGTGTCTATGCACAGGTCCCGGCCCGTGTAATTCCACATCAAGACCGAATCCCTCAGAAGCATGTGCGATTTTCATAGCACCAGTAATACCCCCATCTTCATGCGCCCCAGCTCTAACATAGTCAGTAGCATCAGCAACAATAAAATCTACATGCTGTTCAAGCATTCTTATATGTTCTGTTTGCAACAGTGGGGTTTTAACCATCTGTCGTAATTTCCTATGCGCAAACTGGGATACCCCTCCGTCTCGAAATGGATCTTCCCACCAGAAAAAATTGGCTTCATCACAAGCCCTTCCATATCGCAGTGCGTCACCAAAATTCTTTATTTCGCATGCTGGGTCAGTCAGAAGATCAAGTTTCCCTGCAAACTTGTTACCAAGGTTCAGTACATTCTTGATTTCACGGTCGATATTATCGCGGGCAAGCCCCCACCCATGAACCTTAAATGCTTGATACCCCATCTCCAAGCATTGCCCCGCGAACTCCTCAAAATCGTCTATCGTTGTAAGGCCACCATTCTCATCTCCGTGCAGCGTAGATGCGTAAGCCTTTAGCGGCCGCAATTCCCCTCCCAACAACCGAAATAAAGGCTCGTCATAAAATTTTCCAGCAATGTCCCATAGGCAAATGTCCACAACTCCAACCCCAGATCCTGACCATTGCCTAGAACCACGTTTTAGATCCTGGTATATGTGCTCACGAGCCAGCGCATCTTTCCCAATTAAGTACCGAGCTAATGCTCTAATCTCAGTTTGCGCCAGTCCATTAGCGTTAGGGTACTCCCCAACCAATCCTTGGTCGGTATGTATTCTCACCACAGTTCCGGATTGCTGGTATCTGCCTCCCGGCACATAAACCATGTTAAATCCATTGTAGTCCGTTCCCAAGTTATCTAGAACATGCGAAAAATGAACATATTCCACTTTTGTAATTATGGGTGCTTGCTGCATAGTTGAAGACCTTTTACTAAATAATGAATCTCTATCGTCAATTCATGTTGTTGAGGGTTGCGTATGAACCCGAGGATAATTCTTCCATGACACTTGGTCTGGAAGGGTCCCATCCCAGCTCTATTGTAGCCTTTTCACCACTGAGTTTTTGGTCTACAACAAAATTGTATGCTGCAACCCCCATCACACTAACAGCGTCCTCCAAATCCCAGGTATGGCATCTACCACTAGCCCCTCCCGCAACGCTGGCCGCCGCCGCTACAGCACGATATTTGATTGCCGGCAAGACAGTAGCAGAATAGAGCGATCCAGCATCCGCACGGCCAAGAGCCAGCATATACAAATCCGCTAAATCATCTACGTGCACAAATGTCATATGGTTTTCCCCATCCCCTATGAATTCCAGATAGCCGTCATTCTCTGCACTTGCAACCATCATTCCCAACAACCCTCGACCTCGCCCATAGACCCAACCCGGGCGAATAACCACACTCCTTATTCCGTGCTGAACCGCATTGCTGACCATAGATTCCACCTTAGGCCTCCAAAGCACCGAAGGAGTCGGATCTGGCAAAGAACTCTCACTAACAACATCCCTCCCTGTGCTTCCCAGCACCAAATTACTACTCGTATAAATAAATGCAGTGTCCTTGCTATCCAATGCCCCCAACATTGCCTGAACTGCATTACGATCTGCTTCCTCTGCACGAGCGTCTTTGGTAAATGCCGTGTGAATGACAGCATTACAGCCGGCTACCCCTGCAACTACAGCATCTATATCAAACAGGTCACCCGTTATAGCTTCAATCCCTCGATATTTTAAATCGCTAGCCGCTAAAGGTGACCTCGCCAGGGATCTCACATCGTGGCCGGCCTCCATTAACTTCTCCGCTATTACTCCACCGATATAACCAGTGGCTCCAGTCAAGAAAACAATCAAATATTCCCCCGATTAAGTTGCAGCTAATATAGACGCCTATCCATATAAAAGCCTTTACCAATAAAATAATGCCCTCAGAAGGTTACCGCACAGCAGCATCCAGATATACTCTGTACTTAAATCTACTTGCAGATAAATCTACAGCCTGCGGGAGGCAATAGTGCCTGAAACAAAACCAAACATCATACTAATAATTACCGATCAGCAAAGATACGACACAATCAATGCCCTCGGATACGACTATATGGAAACGCCAAACTTAGACAAGCTTGTCACAGAGGGCGTCTCTTTTGACAACTGTTTTATTACTGCCCCATCCTGTGCTCCGAGTCGAGCCAGCTTGTTCACCGGCTACTATCCTCATACCACTCATATATTTAAGAATGGAGATCCTTGGACTCAGACATGGGTCCCAATGCTTTCACAAGCGGGATACTTCACAGCTAACATCGGGAAGATGCACTTAACACCATTTGATTCGCAAGGACAGTTTGATTTTCGCTTTAACATGGAAAACAAACAGCGATTCAGGCAATGGTCACTATACGTAGATGAATGGGACAAAGCATTGGCAGCGCGGAAAATGGATAAGTATCAGCGTGATGAGCTTCGTGAACGGGCGAGTTATAAAGAGGACCTAGGAGCGTTCATCTGGGAAAAAGAGCCCGATATGCATTCTGACAATTTTCTCGCGGATTCCGCTATAAGATGGATCGAACGTTACTCCTCGAATCAGCCCTTCTTTCTCGAGATTGGTTTCCCTGGTCCCCACCCACCATATGACCCAACCCCCGAATGGGCAGACAAGTATCTGGACAAGGATCTTCCCATGCTCGAAGTTACGACCAGAGAGCTCGAGTCACAACCCCCCCCATTTCACGCCATGCGCGAACACAACGTGGAGGTGGACCACGACTCCATCAAATTCATCCTGGATCCTACCGATGAACAACGCCATCGACAAAGAGCTCTCTATTTAGCTAACGTTTCAATGATTGACCAAAAGGTTGGGCAAATCATGGACACTTTAGAACGCCGTGGATTCCTGGAAAATTCGATCGTGATTTTCACTTCTGACCACGGAGATGCAATGACAGATCACGGAGCCAGTCAAAAATGGACTATGTACGACTGTGTAACGAGAGTCCCACTGATAGTTAGGGCTCCAGAAAGATTTCAGAAAGGACAGCGAGTAGAGGGACTTTGCCAGTGGATGGATATAGGCCCCACCATACTTGAGTTAGCTGGAATTGAACCCCCAACTTCTTTTGAAGCTATATCGTTGTTACCCGCGCTACAAGGTGATCACTCGCATAGCCGCAAACACGTATTTGCCGAACACTCTCGCGAAGACGTGGTCGGACTTCATACAGACTTTATGACTATGGTTCGTAGTCCAGACTGGAAATTAGTTCACTTCTTGGATGAACCATACGGTCAGCTATTCAACCTTCGGGATGACCCAGATGAAGTCGACAATCTTTGGGATTCTGATAAACACAAATCTCAAAAAAACGAGATGCTCGATGTGCTCAGAGAGTGGCTTATTAGAAGCCATTTTACAACCAATGATTGGGGTTCTGATTGGCGATGAGAAAGGGCAACAACTTTACAGGGCATCCATCGGAAATGCCGCACAAACACTGACATTAACGCCATAGCCTCCAGCCTGCCCTAATCGAAGATCAACAGATGAGCCCAAAAGCATACGAGCGCGAGTGGGAGTTATATCAAGGCGGCGTACAAGTTCCGTCTCCATGGCTGACGCTGCCTTTACAAGAGCTTCTTCAAGTTTCGAAGCCACTCCTACTGTAATAAACTCCTCCTCGGTTTCAATGATTGGGGCTGGCACGAGATATCTCTTTACAATCCCTACATGAAGGTCGATTTCGGCGTCAATATTGACGCCAGAGTGCCCTTCTCCAGATCCCATAGTGGCATGCACATCGCCAATGGCAAACAATGCACTATCAACGTTCACAGGAAGGGTTATTGTGGCCCCCTCAGTAACTTCATTCAGATCTAGGTTCCCGCCATGATTGCCAAGATCAAGGCTAATAATCGGCTCTCCAGCAGGAGCAACTCCTATCGTTCCGACCATAGGACGTAGCGGCAAGTCAATTTCATCATCAAGCCATACCCGCCCATCTCGAACTATAAACTTGGCGGCATCGGGCTCTACTTTGTGATCGGCCATTATGCCCAAGCCAGAAGTCGCTGCCACATAACCAATAGACCCCAATCGGATTGCCTCTACATGGATTATCAATGAGTCACCTGGTTGTGCTCCAGCTACAGCAATTGGGCCGGTCACTGGGTTCATAGTGTCAGGAGAGCTCATTCGTGCATGCCGCTCCACATCCATGTCTAATTCGAATGAACCGTTATATGCATCACGCGTTTCGATGGTTAGCAATTCGGATGGCTCTACCGTAGCAATCACATCAACATTGGCTCCGAAAAGACATGTGACCTTATCTTTTTCTATGCGGCGTCTATATTTCATCGGAAAGCATCACAAATCACAATTAGTGTAGCTATCAATACACATCAGGGTCTTCCACTGTCACCATCGCCTTAATTAGCCCAGGAGAATGCGGCAAGGAGGCAAAATCCTCCGCTACTTCTGCGAGTGTCATACGGTGAGTGATCCAGGGGCTCGTGTCCACCCTTCCCGACTCAATAAGTTCAATTATGCGAGGGAATTGATTTGTACTGTTACGACTAGACATAAGCGTTACTTCGCGGCGATGAAATTCAGTGTCATCGAATGTTATTTCGCCTTGAATGAATCCCGCAAAAATAAGTTTTGCCCCTTGTTCCAAAAATGCAAAGGACTTCTGCATAGCATTCTGATTTCCAGTCGCATCGAACACTACATCATATTTCGAGTCCCCTATATTATCCCTGGCATCAGCGCCAAACCGGGATACAAATTCTCTCCGGGCTTCACTAATTTCTAACACATGCACCTCTGTTCCCGTGAGTATGGCAAACTGAGTCACGGCCAGCCCTATCGGCCCAGCCCCGACAACAAGCACCCTTTCATCCCCATGCAAGTCAGCTCGTGCCACCGCATGCGCTCCAATACCAAGGGTCTCAACTAATGCCAATTGATCGAGACTCAATATAGAAGATTGATGTAATAATTTACTGGGAATATTCATTATCGGAGCCATGCCCCCATCTACATGCACACCAAGAACCTGCATGTGCTCACAGCAGTTACTACGGTCAGCCAGACAGGCACTACACTCACCACAAGTAAGATAAGGCTCAACAGCACACATGTTGCCTGGCAATAATGCAGACTCTCGCGGCGCCCGCAACACCTCTACCGCCAACTCATGGCCCAGAATACGGGGATAATCAAAAAACGGCTGACGCCCCGCATAGGCA
>Ga0310344_10000066_pt1 | contig 91059 bp, 75 predicted proteins | sample HC15DNA20200_MG_FD_203801 | JGI IMG/M metagenome (GOLD analysis project Ga0310344, IMG submission 203801) | Marine microbial communities from station ALOHA, North Pacific Subtropical Gyre - HC15-DNA-20-200_MG | ecosystem: Environmental > Aquatic > Marine > Oceanic | place: Pacific Ocean: North... | reverse complement strand
TTGGGGCTGGGCAAGCTCCGCGCGGCCGGCCTCGACGGTCAGATCCGTCTGGCCCGGGGTGATGCTGCTCGTCTCCCCTGCGCAACCGAGGTCATAGACGCCGTCACCGTCGGGTTCGGTATTCGCAACGTGCAGGACACGGCCGCCGCGATTACCGAGATGTCACGGGTGCTGAAGCCGGGCGGCCGGCTGGCGATCCTCGAGTTTGGCGAGCCACGGATACCGGGTATGCGCGCGTTCTACTTGTGGTACTTCCGGCGGGTGTTACCTCAGATCGGGCGATGGCTTTCCAGGCACGCCGACGCCTACGCCTATCTTCCTGCGTCGGTCAGCGCCTTTCTCACTCCCGACCAGCTCGCCGCTTTGCTCGGACAGTCCGGCTTCACCGAGATTCGGGTTGACCGCCTGAGCTTCGGTGTCGTCTATTTGTATGTGGCTCGGAAGGTCGCGGAGCCACCAACAGTCGACTGATATACTCGCTACCGGACCCAGTCCAGGCATGCTCTTCGACTTCGAGGGACGTCTGTACGACACTCCGACCATCGAGTCGGCGATGTCGTGGCGCGAGCGGAGCCTGCTGTCGTTTTTCGTACATCTGTCGCTCGCGGCGTTGCTGTTCATTGTGCCGCGGCTGGAGTTCGTGCAGGCGGCCGAGCAGCGTCGTCTGGAGCGGGCCGCCGAGCTGGCCCAGGCCCAGGAACAGCAGCTCCAGCAGCCGAATCAGTCGCTCGAGATGCCGCCAGAGCTCGCGCTCCCAGCAGTGCCGGAAGAAGACCAGATGTTCGTCTTCGTCCAGCCGCGTATCGATACCCCGGCGGCGGCCGCTCCCTCCCGCGGTGATCTTTCGGACCTCGACCGTGTCTCCCAGTCGCCCGAGCTGGCCGACGATCCGATCAACAACCTACCGAATGCCGAAGGGAACTCGTTGGAGTTCGTGATCGCGGAGGACGTCTCCGATTTGGAGTCGGAGCCGCCGGCTGGAGCACCGGCGGACACGGCCGTGCTCGAACCTGATGGCTCCGAGGCCTTGGAGGCGGTCGATGGAGGCGAGGAGGCTCTCGACGGCGCCGAGGAAGTTGCGGAGGGCGAGGTGGAGGTGGAGGTGGACGATCCACGCGCGCCTGACGATCCGGTGGAAGCCGCCCTCGAAGAGGAAGGGGGCGAGATAGACGATGGTCCCGCGGGCGAGCCGTTCACCGCCGATCCGCCCGGCGCGGAAGACGCCCTTCGAAATCCGTTCCTGCCGGAGCGGGAGCCGGCCGATCGGGAGACGGACGGGGAAGGGCCTCCGCGCCGCGATACGCCCTCGGTGCGCGAGCGGACCGAGTCGTTGCTCCGTAAGGCGATGGACACCGATCCGCGCCTGACGCAGTCTCGGAGCTTCCACAATTTCGGTGGTCGGGCGAACAACACGGGTCCCGACATCCAGTTCGATACCAAGGGGGTCGAGTTCGGCCCCTGGATCCGTAGGTTCGTGGCGCAGATCTATCGCAACTGGTTCGTGCCCTACGCGGCCATGACGATGTCGGGCCATGTCGTGCTCACCTTTAACGTGCACAAGGATGGAGCGCTGACCGACCTCACGGTGCAACGACCCTCCACCGTCGACGCTTTTACGAACTCTGCGTTCAACGCCATGCGCGGGTCGGATCCGACCTTCCCGTTACCGGAGGAGTATCCCGACGATCAGGCGTTCTTCACGGTCACCTTCTATTTCAACGACCGGCCACCTGGCCGCTGAGCTCTGGTAGGGATGTTGCTGCCTCAGCCCACCACTCGTCAGCCGCAGGGGCTGCTGATCCGTCTCGGGGCGCTGCTTGCGCTGCTTGCTTAGCGGGCCATGCAGACCCTCGAGGGTCACCCCGTGCTGGTCGCCATCGTCGGCCCCACGGCGACCGGCAAGAGCGCGCTGGCCATCGAGTTGGCTCAACATCTCGACGGCGAGGTCATCAGCTGCGATTCGACCGCCGTCTATCGTGGTTTCGATATCGGCACGGACAAGGTGCCGCCGGCGGAACGCCAGGGCATTCCTCATCACTTGGTGGACGTGGCGGAGCCGACCGACGTGTATTCGGCGGCGCGTTACGCTGCCGACGCAGCCCGGGTCGTACGTGAGATTACGGCCCGTGGGCGTCTGCCGGTCGTGGCCGGCGGGACTGGGTTGTACTACCGGGCGCTCACGCGAGGGATCTTCCCCGGACCGGGCCGGGATCCGGGCCTACGGGAGCGACTGTCGCGCGTGGCCGAGCGTCGCGGCGTCGTGTCACTCCATCGCTGGCTGCAGCGCTGCGACCCCGAGTCGGCCAGACGGATTCAGCCAAGGGACGAGAAGCGGTTGATCCGAGCGCTCGAGGTATATCTCGTCACCGGCGAACCGCTGACGACGCATTTCTCGCGTACCCGCTCGCCGGTGGCCGACTATCGGGTGGTTTTGTTGGGACTTCGGCTGACCCCGGAGCAGCTGCAGCCGCGGATCGCTCGTCGGGTTGATCAACAGTTTGCGGACGGGCTGCTCGATGAGATCCGTGCACTGCGGGCGCGCGGTGTTCCAGCCGAGGCCGGTCCGTTCTGGGGCCTGGTGTATCGCCAGGCGGTCGAGCATCTTGCCGGTGCCAGGGATGAGCCGGCGACCAGGGCACTAATCGTGCGGGAGAACCGGCGCTATGCGCGACGTCAGTTGATCTGGTTCAAGCAGGAACCGGATGTCCGATGGCTGGAGACGCCCGGTGAACGGACCGAGACCCATCGTGCGGCGCTGGGGGCGCTGGCCGAGGCCGGGATAGAGGTGTCACACGATGTCGAGTATCCGTAGCGAGCTCGAGGCCCGGGAGCGATCGGCGCTGGCGCCCTACGCGGCCCTGAGCGTCGAGACTCGTGGTCGGCTGCGGCCAGAGGTAGAGGATCCCATCCGGACCGCGTTTCAGCGGGACCGCGACCGGGTCGTGCATTCGAAGGCGTTTCGCCGTCTCAAGCACAAGACGCAGGTCTTTCTTGCGCCCACCGGCGATCACTACCGCACGCGGCTCACGCACACGCTGGAGATGTCGCAGGTGGCACGGACGATCGCGCGGGTGCTGTGCCTGAACGAGGACCTGACCGAGGCGATCGCGCTGGGACACGACCTGGGCCACACGCCGTTCGGGCACGCGGGCGAGCAGGTGCTCAAGACGCTGATGCCGGGCGGGTTCAATCACTACGAACAGAGCCTGCGGGTCGTCGATGTGCTCGAACGCAACCGACAGGGCCTGAACCTCACCTGGGAGGTACGGAATGGGATTGCCAAGCACTCCAAGGGAAAAGACGGGGCGCCGATCGGTCTCGAGCCGGCCCGTCGCGCCGCGACGCTCGAGGGTCAGGTGGTCCGGGTGGCGGACATGATTGCCTATGTGAACCACGACATCGACGATGCCGTCCGAGCAGGTGTCCTTGCCGCCGAGGCGTTGCCGGCCGAGCCGCTCGAGGTGTTGGGGACAAGCTCCTCCACTAGAATCGGCACCCTCGTGTCCGACGTGGTACAGGCCACGATGACGGGGGAGCCCCCCGTGACGCTTCGGATGAGCCAGTCGGTGCTGGACGCGCTGCTCGCGTTGCGTGCTTTTCTGTTTGATGCGGTCTACGAAAATGAAGCGGCCACATCCGAGTTTAGGAAAGTGGCCGGGATTCTGGGCGGGCTCTGGGAGAGGGCGTCGCAGGAACCGGTTCGTTTCCTGGACCAGCGGACTATCGAGCAAGACGGTCTAGACATCGCCATCCGAGATTTCATCGCCGGGATGACCGACCGGTTCGCCGTGAACCTCTATCAGCGGCTGTTCGTGCCAAGGGCGTGGAGTGGCCCGATTTCGAATGACTGATAATGACCAATGAATGACATCAACAGTCGCTACCTGTGACCATCGATGTTATTTATTGGACATGTGTTAGGTTGTGTCAACTAAGTTTTTTGAATGGAGTATTTTAGAGTGTTTCTGTGAAGCTTGAATCGCGCTTGCGTCGAAGGGCTGGCGTGAAAACGGAATGCCACCACCGAGACTGACTTTGGCGAACTGAGGCGGCCCCAAGGCGACCTACGACGCGGACTAAGATCTACCAGGGATTTACGCTGATCGAACTGCTTATTGTGGTGACCATCATCTGGGTTGCGGCCGCCATCGTCGTGCCCGGCCTGCTCAGCATCCGGTGCGTCGTGTACGGGGATGCGTGACCGTCCCGATGGTATAATTCCGGATTGGTCCGGCTCGGATGACCGAAACCATCCTTGACCTGCACGAGATTCAAGGGGCCGAGGAGCGGGTGCGTCGGATTTTCTCCGGCGATGCGCTCACCGCCGACGGTGGCGATCAGTATGCGGTGCTCGACACCGTGACCTTGGATCTGCGAGTCCGGAAGGACGGGGCCAAGTACACCCTTGTCGGACGGCTCGACGGTACACTGGAACTGGCGTGCGGTCGGTGTCTCGAGCCGGTGCGCCAGATCGTCGGAGTCGAGGTCGACCTGCTTTATCTCCCATCGTCGGAGAATACCGGCGATGGTGACGTACAGATCGAAGAGTCGGATTTGAGCACGGCGTTTTATCGCGATGAGCAGATCGACCTGGGCCGGCTGATGCACGAGCAGTTTCAGCTGTCCCTGCCGATGAAACCGCTCTGTCGCGAGGAATGCCAGGGACTATGTGCAGTGTGTGGTGGTAATCGCAACGCGACTAAGTGTGGCTGCGAAGAGACCTGGGTCGACCCGAGACTGGCGGGTCTCAAGAGCTTGTTGGATCAGTAGACGTGTCCCCGCTGCGGGCGGCACGGTCGCACGGCGACCGCGCGTCACCCATGGCCCGGTAAGAAAGGACGTTCGAGCATGGCTAATCCGAAGCGCCGGCACTCCAAGGCGCGCACCGCGAAGCGACGGACCCACCAGAAACTGGATCCTATCTCGCTCGGTGAGTGCCCTCAATGCCACGAGCGGAAGCCGTCGCATCAGGTCTGCCCCCACTGTGGGTACTACCGGGGCCGTCAGGTGCGACCAGTCAAGGACGTCTGATCCCTCCGCGTTTCTGATCCGCAGCGTAGGTGGTTGCCCAATCCACCGCTCCATCCGCAGCTCGCCTCGGTTCCACCGGGCGGGCGTCTTCTCGTAGACCCCGCGTCGCGGTTGATACGACCGGCGGTGATTTTGCTCCGCGGAACATCGTCGACGGGGCGCTCGAGGCGGTGCGGTACGCCGAGGTCGGGGTTGCGCTGGTAGGGGCGCCGGAGTCGCTGACCGACGAGCTGGAGCGGCATCCAGATGCCGGCTCGCTCGATGTCAGCGTCGTTGCGGCTCCAGAGGCGGTGGCGATGGACGAGCCGCCGACCGCTGTGCTCCGCCGCAAGTCGGCGGCTGCGGTGAGGGTGGCCGCTGAACTGGTGGCTGACGGAGAGGCCGTTGGCTTTTTCAGTGCGGGAAACACCGGGGCTACGGTGTTGGCGGCGCACAAGGCGCTGGGGCGGCTCCCGGGCGTTGAACGACCCGCTCTGGCGACGACGGTGCCCTCCGCTGACGGCCGTGCCGTATTGCTCGATGCCGGTGCCAATGTGGAGTGCCGGCCGTCGCACCTGTTGCAGTTCGGGGCCATGGGGGCCGCCTACGCCAGGGCGAGGTTGGGGGTCGCCGAGCCGCGCGTCGGGTTGTTGTCGATCGGCGAAGAAGCGATCAAAGGCAATGACTTGACCCGTGAAGCGCACCGGTTGTTCGAAGCGAGCGGTCTGCGGTTCATTGGGAATCTGGAAGCGAGGGACCTGTTTGGAGGCCAGGCCGATGTCATCGTCTGTGACGGCTTTACGGGTAACGTCGCGTTGAAGGTCGGCGAAGGACTGGTGGAGGTCATGCAGTCGTATCTGCGGGAGGAGCTGGACCGGACGACGGCGGCCAGGATCGGTGCGCGCTTGTCGCGCAAGGCGTATCAGCGCTTTCGGCGGCGGGTGGATTATTCCGAAGTGGGAGGCGCGCCGCTACTGGGGGTGGCTGGGCTCTGCGTGGTCGGACACGGGCGGTCGTCGGTGAAGGCGGTGCGCAACGCTGTGTCGCTGGCCCATCGGTTGGCCGATGAAAACATCCTTGGCCAGCTTCGGGCCGAGCTTGAGTCGCCGGTGTCCCCGGGCGGTTGTGAGGACTAAAGGGGTAGACGGAACAGATGATCGCGTTCGTGTTTCCAGGGCAAGGCTCACAGAAGGTTGGGATGGGGCAGACGCTCGCCGAGCAGTTGCCCGAGAGCCGCGAAGTTTTCGAGCAGGCGAACGCGGCCCTGGGCTTGTCGCTGACGGCCCTGTGTTTCGAGGGGCCGGAAGACCAGCTGCGTCTCACCGAGAACACCCAGCCTGCACTCGTTGCCGTATCGACCGCTATTGTTCGAGCTCTTAGCGAGCGAAGCGTGCGGCCGGACTTTGTGGCTGGGCACAGCTTGGGCGAGTACTCGGCCCACGTTGCGGCTGGGACTCTGGGCTTCGGCGATGCCTTGCGGACGGTTCGAAACCGGGGCCGCTACATGCAGGAAGCGGTGCCGGTTGGCGAGGGCGCGATGGCGGCTATTCTTGGGCTCGACGCCGACGCGGCTGCAAAGGCGTGCGATGAGGCGGCCAACGGGGCGGTAGTCAGCCCGGCAAATCTCAACGCTCCGGGACAGGTGGTGATTGCGGGCTCGACCGCGGCAGTCGAACGAGCCGGGGCGCGGGCCAAGGAGCTGGGCGCGCGTCGCGTGGTGCCGCTGCCTGTGAGCGCGCCGTTTCACTGCGCGCTGATGCAGCCGGCCCAGGATCGGTTGGCACCTGAGCTGCGTGGTCTTGTCGTGGCCGACCCCATGGTGCCGGTTATTGCAAACCTGGATGCCGAGCCCAAGAGGGACGGGGCCTCAGCCATCGAGGCTCTGGTGGCGCAGGTGACTGCTCCGGTGCGGTGGGAGCAGGTGGTTCGGCGCCTTGCATCGGAGGGCGTCGACACGTATGTTGAGGTAGGTCCTGGCTCGGTGCTTAGCGGGCTTATCCGGAAAATCGATCGCGAGGCGCGTGTGATGTCTGTCTGCGACCCGGATGGAGTGGAGCAGGTGGCCTCAACGCTGGCGAGTGTCTGACGGATAGGGGATGAGCAGTTTGGACGGGCGGGTGGCGCTGGTGACTGGAGCCTCGAGAGGCATCGGTAGGGCAGTAGCGTTACGGCTTGGAGCCGCAGGGGCCACGGTGGTGGCGGCGGCCCGCGGCGACCATGCGGATAAGGTGGTCGGCGAGATTCAAGCGGTTGGCGGCACCGCCTTGTCCGTTTCACTTGACGTGACTGAGCGAGCCCGGGTCGACGAGGTGGTCGCCGGAGTAATGTCTGAGCTTGGCCGGGTCGACATCCTGGTCAACAACGCCGGAATCACCCGCGACCAGCTGGCGATGCGGATGAGTCCTGAAGACTGGGATGCGGTGATGGCGACCAACCTCACCGCGGCCTTCGGCTGCGCGCGGTCAGTGCTACGTCAGATGCTCAAGCAGCGTAGCGGCCGTATCATCAATATCGGGTCGGTCGTGGGTCAGATGGGGAACGCCGGCCAAAGCAACTACGCGGCGTCGAAGGCGGGACTGGAAGGGTTTACCCGCGCGTTGGCTCGCGAAGTAGCCAGCCGGAAGATCACGGTGAACGTCGTGGCTCCGGGCATGATCGACACCGACATGACGGCGGCGCTTGGTGAGGCGGCTCGGGAGGGCATGTTGAGCCAGATTCCCGCCGGTCGGTTGGGTACGGGCGACGACGTTGCTCACGCTGTCTGCTTCCTCGCATCGGATGAAGCAGCATATATTACGGGGCAGGTTCTCGCGGTGAACGGTGGCATGTACATGTAGGAGGCAGGTGAATGGCGGTTGCTGAGAAGGTGAAGGGCATCATCGTGGAGCAGCTCGGGGTTGACGAAGAGGAGGTGACCCAGGACGCGTCGTTCGTCGACGATCTGGGAGCGGACTCCCTCGACACGGTGGAGCTTGTGATGGCGTTCGAGGAGGAGTTCGGCCTCGAAATCCCTGATGAGGACGCCGAGAAGATTACGCGTGTCAAGGAAGCCGTGGACTATATCGAGTCGCATTCTAAGAAATAGGCGGCGCCTCTCGATCGAGGAGTGACTGTGAGCAGGCGGGTCGTGGTGACCGGTGTCGGCCTAGTGTCGTCGCTGGGGATCGGTACGGCGGCGACATGGGACGGGCTCAGAGCCGGACAGAGCGGTATCGGCCCGATCTCGAGGTTCGATGCATCGGATTTCGCGTCGCGGATCGCTGGCGAAGTGCGCGGGTTTGACCCGCTGGACTTCGTGGCGAAGAAGGACGTCAAGAAGATGGACGTCTTCATCCAGTACGCGATCGCGGCGGCCGACTTTGCTAAGGAGGATGCCGGGCTCGAGGTGACACCAGAGACGGCCACCAGGGTGGGCGTCTATATCGCCTCGGGTATTGGCGGGTTCAGTACTATCGAGCGGGAGCATCGAGCGCTGCTCGAGGGTGGTCCCCGTAAGATCTCGCCGTTCTTCATTCCCGCGGCCATCATCAACCTGGCGGCTGGACAGGTGTCGATCCGTCTCGGCGCCAAAGGGCCGAACTCGGCGACGTGTACCGCGTGCTCGGCGTCAGCACACGCTGTCGGTGACGCGTTTGAGACCATCCGCCGGGGGCTGGCCGACGTGATGGTGGCGGGCGGGTCCGAGGCGGCCATAACCCCGATGGGGGTTGGGGGCTTCGCGGCCATGCGGGCGCTGTCCACTCGAAACGACGAGCCGACGCTCGCTTGCAGGCCATTCGACAAGGATCGTGACGGGTTCATCATCGGCGAGGGTGCCGGGGTGATTATTCTTGAGACACTCGAGCATGCACAGGCGCGCGGCGCCTCGATTTACGCCGAGCTGGTTGGCTACGGCATGAGCGGCGATGCCTACCATGTGACGGCGCCGGCCGAAGATGGTGACGGCGCGCTACGAGTGATGCGTGGAGCTATCGAACAGGCGGGTATCGACCCGGCTCTGGTCGACTACGTCAACGCACACGGGACGTCGACGCCGTTCAACGACCGGCTCGAGACCCTGGCGATCAAGCGCTGCTTTGGCGAGCATGCCCACAAGCTGGCCATCTCGTCCACTAAGTCGATGACCGGACACCTGCTGGGTGCCGCGGGCGGACTCGAGGCTGGGATCGCGGCCTTGACCGTCCGGGATCAGGTCATTCCCCCGACCATCAACCTCGATAACCCGGATCCGGACTGCGACCTGGACTATGTCCCGAAGGTTGCCCGGCCGGCCACGATCAACTACGCGCTCTCGAACTCGTTCGGGTTCGGGGGTACCAACGCGTCCCTGTTGTTCAAGCGCTACGAGGGGTGACGGCGACCGCGTTCGGTCGCGCTCTCACGCAGTGAGGAAATCCGGATGAAGATCGCCGTGTGTGTCAAACAGGTCGTGACCAGGGAGTGGCCGCTGCGTGTCGACGACGCGGGCACTTGGGTGCAGGATCGCGACGCCAGCTTCGAGATGAACGAGCCGGATGCCTATGCGCTCGAAGAGGCATTGCGTCTCAAAGAGCAGCATGGCGGCGAGGTGGTGGTCTGTTCGGCCGGCCCGGCTCGGGTCGGCCAGGTCATCCGCGAGGCGCTGGCCCGCGGTGCGGACCGCGCCATTCGTGTCGAGGGCGACGCGCTCGCCGCGGCCGACGCCGGCACGGTTGCCGAAGCTCTGGCCTCCGCCATCCGGGACGAACAGTTCGACCTCGTGCTCACCGGCTTACAGTCCGATGATCAGGGGTTTGCCCAGACCGGCGTGGTGCTGTCAGAGTTGCTTGGCATCCCGCACGCTACGATCATCATGGAAGTGCAGGTCTCGGATGGACAGCTCCGCGTCAAACGGGAGCTCGAAGGGGGCTGGTTCCAGTGGGTGTCGATGCCCACGCCGGCTCTGCTCACGATTCAGAGTGGGATTAACCAGCTCCGCTACGCGACGCTCAAGGGCATCATGTCGGCGAAGAAGAAGGAGGTTCGGGTGGTCGAGGCTCCAGCCGACCTGGCCGCTCACCAGGAGATTCTGAAGCTCTACGTGCCCGAGAAGTCGAAGGAGACCCAGTTGATTGACGGCGCTCCGGCTGAAGCCGCCGCCGAGCTGGTCCGTATTCTCAAGGAAGAGGCGCGCGTCCTATAGGGCGCCCCCAATCCAAGCCCAAAGCCTCAAGAACATGATCCTTGTTATCGCAGAACAGAAGGACGGCGTTCTCAACAAGACCAGTTGTGAGGCGGTCGTCGCGGCCCAGCAGACCGGACAGCCGGTGCAGGTGGCGGTGGCCGGTCATCAGCTGACCGACGTGGCCAACGAACTGGCAGGTGCGGCTGTCGAGGCGGTGTTGACCGTTGACGACCCAGCGCTGGCTACCTACACGCCTGATGGGTTCGTTGGCGCGTTCGCCGAGGTGGTGCAGGCGGTCGGACCTAACTTCGTGTTTCTGTCACACACCTACCAGACGCGCGAGTTTGCCCCGCGCTTGGCCGCTCGGCTGGGCCGCTGCTTGGTCACCGACTGTGTGGCGGTCAAACAGGGAGAGGGGCGGTTGCTCTTCGTTCGACCGATGTTCCAGGGCAAGTTCGTCGCCGACGTCGCTCCCACCGGTGAGGGGCCGCATTTCGCCAGCTTCCAGATTGGCGCGTTTCGTCCCGACGCGCTTGCGCTCGGGGAGGCAGCGGCCGATATCCGCCCGCAGGAGGTCACGATCGACCCCGGTGCGGTCCGTCAGACGGTGGAGCCGCCGTTCCAGGAGGCGAAGCAGGCGGTCGACCTGACCCAGGCGGGGCGGATCGTCGCCGTTGGCCGGGGCATCAAGGCGGAGGAGCACATCGCTTTGGTCCAGGACCTTGCCGAGAAACTCGGAGCCGAGGTGGCCGCGTCACGGCCGATTTGTGACTCCGGCTGGCTTCCCATGGATCGACAGGTCGGGAGCTCCGGTCAGACCGTCGCCCCCAAGTTGTATCTTGCGCTGGGGATCTCTGGTGCGATTCAGCACCTGGTCGGGATGAAGGGGTCACGCACCATCGTGGCCATCAACAAGGATGCCGACGCCCCGATCTTCGAGGTGGCCGACTACGGCATCGTCGGCGACCTGTTCGAAGTGGTGCCCGCCATCGTGGCGGCGCTCGGTGACGAGTAGCGGGCCAACGGAGTACGCACACGGATGGACAGGGAAACGCTCGAGGTCGATGTCCTGATCGTCGGTGGAGGTCCCGCTGGCTTGTCGGCGGCGATCCGGCTCGCGCGGAGGCGAGAAGAGTTCGGGAAAGAGCCGCTGGCGATTGCCGTGCTCGAGAAGTCTCGGCAGAGCGGGTCACACATGTTGTCGGGGGCGGTCCTAGACCCCTCTGGTCTCGACGAACTGCTACCAGACTGGCGGGATCGGGGGGCTCCGCTCGAGACCCGGGTCACTGGCGACCGCATCTATTATCTGACCCAGAGGTCTCAGCTCCGCTTTCCGTTCACGCCGCCTTCGCTCCGCAACCACGGCAATTACGTCATCTCGCTGAACCGCTTCGTGCGGTGGTTGGCCGAGCAGGCCGAGGCGGCCGGCGTCGATCTCTTCAGTGGTTTCTCCGGATCCGAGGTGCTCTACGATGGTGATCGGGTCGTTGGGGTGCGCACGGGCGATCGTGGGATCGACAAGCACGGCACCCAGAAGGACACGTTCGAGCCTGGCGTCGACATCAAGGCGAAGGTCACGATCTTTGCCGACGGCGTGCGCGGCAACCTCACCAAGACCTTGATTGCGCGGCATGGGCTGGCGGGTCCGATTCCCCAGTCCTATGCCATCGGGATCAAGGAGCTGTGGGAGGTCCCGCCGGACCGTTTGTCTCCGGGGATGGTGATCCACTCGATGGGTTATCCGCTCCGCCAGGAGGAGTTCGGAGGCGGGTTCATCTACGCGATGCCCGAGGGGCGACTGTCGGTCGGGTTCGTCGTCGGGCTGGACTACAAGGACCCGTTGTTCGATCCGCACCAGGCGTTCCAGCGATTCAAGCAGCACCCCCTGGTGGCGCCTCTGCTTAAGGGCGGGGAGATGACCCGGTACGGCGCCAAGGCTTTGCCGGAAGGGGGTTGGCACGCGCTGCCTAGGTGTCACGTGGACGGTGGGCTGATCGTGGGCGATGCCGCTGGCTTCCTGAACTCCATGCGGCTGAAAGGCATCCACCTGGCGATGAAGAGCGGCCTTGCTGCGGCCGACGTGGTACTCGACGCGCTAGCCTCGGGTGACGTCTCTGCCGAGGCTCTGGCCGCCTTCCAGCGGCATGTAAGTGCCGGCAGCATCCGGAGGGAGCTGTACCCGGTGCGCAACGTGCATCAGGCGTTCGGCAGCGGCCTGGTGGCCGGAGTCGCGTGTGCCGGTCTCGTCCCATTTACCGGGGGTTGGTGGCCGTCTGCGCTGTTGTCGCGGGAAGCGGGTCACGAGCGGATCGAGTACTTGACCCGCTACTATCCCTCGGGACCACCTTCCCTAGACTCGACCAGCAACGGGGTGGCCGTCGATCGGCAGTTGACCTTCGACAAGCTCACCAACGTGCACTATTCGGGGACCCGCCATGACGAGGACCAGCCGGTCCATCTGCTCGTGCAGGACACCGATGTCTGCCGGACCCGCTGCCGGACCGAGTACGGCAACCCCTGCATCCGATTCTGTCCGGCCAACGTGTACGAGATGGTCGACGACGAGGACAGTGGCAAGCGCCTGCAGATCAACGCGTCGAACTGCGTCCACTGTAAGACCTGCGACATCATGGATCCCTACCAGATCATCGACTGGGTGCCGCCGGAGGGCGGCGGGGGACCCGAATACGAAGGGATGTGACCGGCCGAGCCCTGACCCGATGGCAGCGCGTTCAGGCGGCCGCAATCGCGGGGCTGGGCGCGCCGGTCATTGGTGGGTTGTGCCGGACCCTCCGGTGGCGGGTCGACGGACTCCATCATCACGAGGCGATCACGTCCGCCGGTCGCCACCCGATCTTCGCGTTCTGGCACGGGCGGATTCTTCCCGCGACCTACTTCTGGCGGAACCGCCGGATCGTGGTCATGACCAGCCGGAACTTTGATGGCGAGTGGATTGCCCGCATCATCGAACGGTTCGGATACGGGACGGCACGAGGTTCGACCTCCCAGGGAGGGCGACGCGCGCTCATCCAGATGAAGCGGGACCTGAGCGGCGGGCGCCCGGTCGCTTTTACCGTCGATGGGCCGCGCGGTCCGGCTCGTCGGGTGCAGCCTGGAGCGGTATGGCTCGCCGGGGCGACCGGTCAGCCGATCCTGCCGTTTCATATCGAAGCGGACCGGCACTGGGAAGCTTCGAGTTGGGACCGGACGCAGGTGCCCCGGCCTTGTGCCCGCGTGGCCGTGGCCATCGGGGCCCCGTTAGAGGTGGAGGCAGACCTGTCGTTCGAGCGGTTGGAGGCGCGGCGTGATGCGCTCGAACAGGAGCTTGGAATACTCGAGACCCGTGCGGCGAGTCTTCTCCACGAAGAGGTCGAAGGAGCAGCAGAGTGAGGGTGATTGGCAGCGAACGGTTCAGTGACCATCGCCCGCCGCCCGGCCACCCCGAGCAACCGGCTCGTGGCCATGTCATGCACGTGGTGGGGCAGCGGTTCGCCGACGCCGGTGGCGATTTGCGTGCCCCGCGACCGGCGACCCGCGCTGAGCTCGAGCGGGTCCATGCAGCCGACCACGTAGACCGGATGGCAGCCACGGCTGGCGAGGAGGTGGCCCTCGATCCAGATACTTACACCTCGGCAGAATCGTACGACTTGGCGCTGGCCGCCTCGGGCGCCGTGATCGAGGCGGCGGCGCATGCCCGCGAGACCCGGACGCCCGGAGTTGCGCTGGTCCGCCCTCCGGGGCATCACGCTGAACAGGACCGCGCCATGGGTTTCTGCCTGTTCAACAGCGTGGCTGTGGCGGCGGCCGATGCCCGCGCCGCAGGCGTCGAGCGCGTGGTGGTCATTGACTACGACGTGCACCACGGGAACGGGACCCAGTGGATGTTCTACGAGGATGCCACGGTGATGTATGTTTCGTTGCATCAGTACCCGTTCTACCCGGGCACGGGGGCCGTGGGGGATATCGGACGGGACGCCGGCGCCGGATTCACGGTGAATGTCCCACTGGAGGCGGGTGCCGGCGACGCCGATTTCGACCGCGCCATGCGAGAGCTGGTGGTGCCGGTGGCCACAGCGTTCGATCCCGGACTGGTGCTTCTCTCGGCAGGGTTCGACGCCCATCGGCGTGATCCGCTCGGCGGCATGGAGGTGTCAACCGAGGGGTTCGGCCTTCTCACCGCTCACGTGCAACGGCTGGCTGTCGAGACATGCGAGGGGCGGCTCGGTGTGGCCACCGAAGGCGGCTACGACCTCGAGTCGTTGGAGGCCGGTCTCGACAGCACGCTGACCCAGCTGCGCGACGGCGTGCCGGCCGACGCGCCCGCGTCCGGTGACACGAGCCGGATCGACGCAGTGCTACCGTCGGTTCAGGCGGCGCTTGGTCCATACTGGCCGGACGTGTTCTGAGAACGACCAAGCGTTCGGCGATCCGAGTAGGCGCGCTGGCAGGGCAGTCATTTTGCGCTGGCTCCCGTGGCCAATTGTCCGTCAGGTCGCCTGGGGTCCGTTCACGAACCGGCGGCCGGCGATATAATCCCTTACAGATCAATCTGTTGCCAGCCTCCCACATACCCTGATTGTCGACTGTGTCCGACTACGATCCGCAGGCTATCGAGAAGAAGTGGCAGCGGCGCTGGACCGAGCAGCGCGCGTTCGAGGTGACCGAAGAGCCGGGTCGCCCCACTTACTACTGCCTTGTGATGTTCGCCTATCCATCCGGGCATGCCCATGTCGGGCATGTGCGGAACTACATGATTGGCGACGTCATCGCACGGATGAAGCGGATGCGGGGGTTCAACGTGTTGCATCCGTTCGGGTGGGACGCGTTCGGTCTGCCGGCCGAGAACGCGGCGATCAAGAACAAGTCCCACCCCGAGATCTGGACGCTGGAGAACATCGCCCACATGAAGGGGCAACTGCAGCGGCTGGGGATCAGCTACGCGTGGGAGCGCGAACTCGCGACCTGTGAGCCCGAGTACTACCGGTGGAACCAGTGGCTGTTTCTCCAGATGTTCGAGCGGGGGCTGGCGTACCGCAAGCGGTCGACGGTCAACTGGTGTCCCAGTTGTGCGACCGTGCTTGCCAACGAGCAGGTCGTCGACGGTGGCTGCTGGCGGTGCGACTCGGTCGTCGAGCGCCGCGATCTGGAGCAGTGGTTCCTCCGCATCACCGAGTACGCCGACGCGCTGCTGGACGGCATCGAGCGCTTGGACCAGTGGCCCGAGAAGGTGTTGACCATGCAACGCAACTGGATCGGGCGCTCGGAAGGGGCGCTGGTCCGGTTCCCGGTGAGTGGGCCAGAGGCGAAGTCACTGGAGATCGAGGTCTTCACGACGCGCATCGACACCATCTACGGCGCGAGCTTCGTCCTGCTGGCGCCCGAGCATGCTCTCGTCGACGAATTCACGGAGGAGGCGGACGATCCGGACGCCTTTCGAGAGCGGGTCAGGCAATTCCGGGCGCTGGATCGCACGGCCCGGCTGACCGGTGCCATCGAGAAGGAAGGGTTCGACACTGGCCGGACCGCGACCAACCCGTTTACCGGCGAGCAGGTGCCGATCTGGATCGCGAACTTCGTCCTCGCCGAGTACGGCACCGGCGCCGTGATGGCGGTGCCGGCCCACGACCAGCGCGATTTCGAGTTCGCGCGGAAGTATCAGCTTCCTGTTCAGGTGGTGATCCAGCCGGCTGAGGGAGAGACGCTCGACGGCTCCATCCTGGAGGAGGCCTACGCCGGACCCGGTTCCCTCGTGCACTCCGGGGAGTTCACAGGCCGGTCGACCGACGGGGCGGCCCGAGAGATGGCCGCTGCGGCTGCCAGTCGTGGGATTGGGACGCCGACGGTTCAGTTCAGGCTCAAGGACTGGGGAATTTCCCGCCAGCGCTACTGGGGTACGCCTATTCCGATCATCCACTGCCCGCAGTGCGGCCTTCAGCCGGTGCCCTACGAAGACCTGCCGGTCGAACTCCCGACCGCGGTCGAGTTTACCGGGCGCGGAGACTCTCCGCTGGCGCAGATGCCCGAGTTCGTCGAGACGATCTGTCCGAAGTGTCAGCAACCGGCTCGTCGTGAGACGGACACCATGGACACCTTCGTCGACTCGTCCTGGTACTTCTACCGGTTCTGTGACGCGTCAAACGACCGGACGGCATTTGATCCGGAGAGGGTCAAATACTGGGCGCCGGTGGACTTCTATATCGGCGGGGTCGAGCACGCCATCCTGCATCTGATTTACTCAAGATTCTTCTGCCGCGTGTTCAAGGACCTGGGGATGGTCGATCACGACGAGCCATTCACGCGTCTGCTGACCCAGGGGATGGTGCTGCGCGACGGCGCGGTCATGTCCAAATCGAAGGGCAACGTCGTCGACCCGGACCAGATGATCTCGACGTTTGGCGCCGATGCCCTCAGGCTCTACGAGATGTTCGTTGCGCCGCCGGAGAAAGAGATCGAGTGGACCGACTCCGGCCTGGAAGGCAGCTTCCGGTTCTTGACCCGCGTGTGGCGACTGGTCACTGGACTCGAAGCGCTCGTTCGGGGTGTCTCGCTTGACATGTTGAACGACGCGGATCTCGCTGTTCGTCACCGAGCCGTTCGCCGGCGTACGCACGAGACCATTCGCCGCGTGTCCTCCGACCTGGATCCTCGTGCCCATCTCAACACCGCAGTCTCTGCTTTGATGGAGCTGGTCAACGAGTTGTATGCCTTCTGCGAGGCAGAGGGGTTGGCCGTCCACACCGGCGCCGAGCGGCCCGACCCGGCGTCGGTCGCCGACGAGACCCGGGCCACACTGGCCGAAGCGGTCGGGGCGCTGGTGTTGATGCTGTCGCCGTTTACACCGCACCTCTGTGAGGAGTTGTGGGAGCGGATGGGGCACGAGGGCAGTCTGGCGCGGGCGTCGTGGCCCGTGTTCGAGCCGGCCGTGGCGCGGGCGGACGAGATCGTTGTGCCCGTTCAGGTCAACGGCAAGCTCCGGGCCCGGCTGACGGTGCCGGCGGACGTGAGCGAAGACGCGCTCCGCGAGGCGTCGTTAGCCGACGATGGGGTGCGCGGGCATACCGAAGGCAAGACCGTAACCCGGGTGGTGGTCGTACAGCGGAAACTGGTCAACATCGTGATCAAGGGGTAGGCATGCGAAGCCTGAGACGGTGGCGGAACGGGTGGCTAGCGGGTGCGCTGGTGGCGGCGCTCGCGTGCTCCGGATGCGGATACGCCCTAGCGGGGCAGGGATCGTTCCTACCCGACTACATCCAGACCATTGGCGTGCCGCTGTTCGAGAACGGCACGACGGTGTTCGAGATCGAGCAGATCTTGACCCAACAGGTTCGTTCCGAGTTCATCGGCCGTGGCCAGTATCGCGTGATCGCCGCCGACAGCGGCGTCGACGCGCTTCTGTCCGGCACGATCAGTAATATCTCTATTCAGCCGGCGACGTTCTCCGCCCAGCAGCAGGCATCGCGCTACATCTTCCAGCTCTACGTGGCGATCGAGTTTCGCGATCTGACCACCGACGAGGTGCTGTGGGAGAATCCGCAGCTGCTCTTCAGCGATGAGTACGAGGTGGCCTCGGGTTCTGGAGGCGAGTTGGACGCGTCCACCTTTTTCGGTCAGCAGTCGAACGCGGTCGAACGTATTGCCCGCGACTTCGGTCGCACCGTTGTCAGTTCGATCCTAGAGGCTTTTTGAAGACGCTTACGCCAGGGCAGGCTCTGGAACAGGTTGCTGCTGGCGCTCCCGATCCGGTCTACCTGATCCTGGGTGACGACGAGCTTGAGAAGGCGGAAGTGGCCGACTCCTTCGAGCAGATCGTCGATGAGGGTCTACGTGCATTCAATGTCGAACGGCTGCACGGAATGGACGCCTCGCTGGGCGATGTCGTCGAGGCGACCAGAACGCTGCCGATGATGGCGTCGCGGCGGGTCGTGATCCTGCGCCGAGCCGAGCTTGCGCTGGTGCCGAAGCGGGAGAGCAAGGCGACCGCCGCCGACTTGGAAGTGTTCGATGCCTATCTCGACGCTCCGTCGAACTACGCGACGCTGGTGCTCGTCTGCGACGCTCTCCATAAAGGGCGGAAAACGACCAAACGTCTGATGGCGACCGCCACCGTCGTGACCTGCGGCGTGGTCAACAGCGTGGCCGATGCCGAACGCTGGGTGTGCCGTCGCGTTTCGACCGAGGACGTGTCGATTGAGTCTGCGGCCGCTCGAATGGTGGCGTCGCTGGCTGGGCCCGACTTGTCCCGGTTGCGAAACGACGTAGAGCGGTTGCTCTTGTATGCGGCTGGGCAGGACACCATTCGGGTGGAAGACGTTCGAGCGATTGCCGGACCGGCGACTGTGCTCGACGACTGGGCGGTGGCCCGTGCCATCGAACGAGGGCAGGCAGCGCAGGCGCTGCGCGAACTTGCGCTGGTGCTGGACGGGGGAGCGGCACCCTACATGGTGCTTGGACAGCTGGCGTGGGTGGCGCGCACCAAGCTTCCGCCCGGCCGGGTGAGCCCAGCCGTGGAGGCAATGTTCGAGACCGATCTAGCCTTGAAGAGCTCTGCTGGCGACCAGCGGGTGTTGCTTGAGCGGTTAGTGCTTGAGATGTGTGGGGTTGGCCTCCCGCGTTCGGCGGGGGCCTCGTCCTAGCGCGTCCGAGGCGGTCAGCTGGCGGCGGCGAAGCGCTTGGCGAGCCGCGACTTGTATCTGGCGGCGGCGTTGTCGTGGATGATCCCCTTCGCCGACATCTTGTCGATCAGCGATACGGTCCCGCTCATGGCCGAGCGCGCCTCGTCGGTGTTGCCCTGATCGATCGCCGAACGCAGCGATTTCAGTGACCCCCGCAGCCTGGTTCGTAGACTGCGGTTCCGCGCGCGACGCACCATGTCTTGCTTGTACGCTTTCTTCGTGTGCTTATGGTTTGCCAAATCTTGCGTCGTCCTTTCCTGAGCTCAGGTAGCGCATCGCCGACACTGGCCGGCCCACAATTGTAGCATCCTGTGGCGGAGGGGTGGGGCGCGATCAACGCCCTCGGAGCCGACGGAGGGCTCGTCGTTGCCGTTTGTCCGGTTGGCCGGCGCCACGCGGCAGCTGTCTGGCGTCTGCGCGGATCGCCCGTCGAAGCTCGAGCTCCTCGGGGCTGGGCGCGGGGGTGACGTCCTCGTACAGTTGTCGGGCGTTCGCTTTGGCCAGGTGCTTGGCGGCCAGCGCCTTGACCAAGACGATCTGGGTGTGGCCATCGGCGCGAGTGATGGTTAGCCGATCACCAGGCTGAGTATATCGGTGCGGTTTGGCCCGCTGTCCGTTGACGTCGACCTTGCCGCCCCGGCAGGCACGTTGCGCCTCCGAGCGTGTCTTGAAGAGACAGGTGACGTCCAGCCAGATATCTAGCCGGAGTCGGTTGTCGGTGGCAGCGTCGGTCACGAGGGATGCGGGATTAGGTATTACTCGATACGTGAGGCAGGTCCGAATACGCCGGGATACGCTGGCCATCGGTGAACTGGAGGTTCTTGTAGAGGGCTTGAACGTTGACGACGATGTCGGCCTAGGCCATCACGGACGGTCTGCGCCGGGTCGTACGAATTGGTGACGCCCAGCTCCCGTGCGGTGGCTGGCATCAGTCCCACCGCGCCCTCGAGCCACTGGCCGATTCGATCTGAATGACGGTTCGTATGCGCTCTGGCCGCACACCGTGTCGTCGGGACTCGCGATCGATGATGCCGTCCCGACTCGCCCAGGAGCAGCACGAGAAGGCGGAGATCAGAGGCGGCATCCGGATCTCACGATAGCTCAGCTTGTCATCGGGGCAAAGCGCTCCGCCGGATGATCCTCTCCGGGGTTGTCTGGTTAGGCGGGCGTCGAAGCCAGTGCTTCATGCGGAGAGCATGCCCTGGACGACCGCGCGGCTCTCGGCGAGTAGCTCGTTGATCTTCTCGGGTCGGCGCCCGCCCGCCTGGGCGAAGTCGGGACGTCCCCCGCCGCCACCGTCCACGATGGGGGCGATCGCCTTTACGACCTGGCCGGCATGCACCCGGTCGACGAGGTCCTTGCTGACCGAGACTACGAGCGCGACCTTGTCGCCGTTCTCGGAGGCCAGGACGACCACACCCTGGCCGAGCCGGTCGCGTAACGAGTCGGCCAGGCCCCGGAGTGAGCCTTTCTCTAGTCCGGAAACCCGGCGGGCGACGAACCTGGCGTCGCCCATCACCTCGCTGTCGTCGTTGGTTTCGCCGCCGGCACCGCCGAGGGCGGCCTGCATCTTCTGCCGTTCCAGTTCTTCGGCTAGCCTGCGCGTCTCGCCGATCAACCGCTCGACCGCCGAGAGGGCGTGGTCTCCGTGGACACCCAGGGCACCGAGGATGGCGTCCAGGGTGGAGCGCTGTCGCTGCAGCTCCTGGATTGCCCCGGTTCCGGTCACCGCCTCGATGCGACGGACGCCCGCCGCGACGCCACTCTCCTGGGTCAGCGTGAAGAGGCCGATGGCGCCGGTCGCTTGGCAGTGGGTGCCCCCGCACAGCTCCATGCTGACCCCGGGCACCGACACGACCCGTACCCGCTCGGTGTATTTTTCACCAAAGAGGGCCATAGCGCCGTCGGCGATCGCCTCGTCCAGCGATCGCTCGGCTGTCTCGACCGGGTGGTTCCGGTGCACCTGGCGGTTCACCTCCCGTTCGATGGCATCGAGCTGCTCGCGTGTGACAGCTGTGCCATGTGCGAAGTCGAACCGCAGCCGATCGGATGCGACCAGTGAACCGGCTTGCTTGACGTGTGGGCCCAGCTCGTCGCGCAGCGCGGCGTGCAGCAGGTGCGTGGCGGTGTGATTCCGCCGAATTGCGTCCCGCCGGACCGTGTCCACCTCGGCCGTCACCGAATCCCCACGTTTCAGCTCTCCTGCGTCGAGACGGATACGATGCGCTCGGGGGCCACCCGGGGCGACCCGTTCCATCGCCTCGACGTGTGCGAGCCCGCCCTGGTCGGTACGGATCAGGCCGGTGTCGGATACCTGTCCGCCAGACTCGAGATAGAACGGCGTCCGTGCCAGCACCGCGTACCCCTCGCCGAAGGCGTCCAGCTGATCGACGGCGGTTTTGTCGCTGTCGAAGAGTGCGACTATCGATGTGTTCACCTGGGTGGCAGCATAGCCATCGAACTGGTCGCCCAGGCTCGTGACCTCGCCGGCTCGCGTGTCGTCAGTGAATGTGAAACCGTCCGCGGCGCCGGTACCAAAGCTAGCCGTAGCCCGCGACTGTGCTCGCTGCTGCTCCATCGCCGCGTTGAAGCCGGCCAGGTCCACGGCGAGAGAGCGTTCGCCGGCCAGGTCCTCGATGAAGTCGACCGGAAGCCCGTAGGTGTCGTACAGCCGGAAGACGTCGGCCCCGGGCAGTTGTCCTCCCTCTGGGACCTCGGCCAGCACCGCTTCCAGACGAGGGAGACCGTCGTCGAGCACCGCGTCAAAGCGATCTTCTTCGGCTCGCACAACCTGTACGATCGCGTCCTGACCGGCAGGCAGCTCAGGATAGGCGTGTCCCATGTGTTGAACTAGCACCTCGACCAGCTCGTGAAGGAATGGGCCCGACGCCCCGAGCTTTTTCCCATGGCGCATGGCGCGGCGCATGATCTTGCGCAGCACGTAGCCTCGCCATTCGTTCGACGGCATGACGCCGTCGGCGATGAGAAAGGTCATTGCGCGCAGATGGTCCGTCACCACACGCATTGACGTGTCGTGCACCGCGGCAGCGCCTTCCGCGGAGAGTGGGCCGTAGACACGTCCCGTGCGCTCGCCGAGCGCCTTGAGTAGCGGTGTGAACAGATCCGTGTCGTAATTGGAGAGCGTGCCCTGCAGGACCGCTACGATCCGCTCTAGCCCCATGCCGGTATCGATCGAGGCCGCGGGGAGCGGAGTGCGATTACCATCGGCGTCCCGCTCGAACTCCATAAACACGTTGTTCCAGATCTCGACGTAGCGGTCACAGCTGCAGTCAATACCCAGGCAGGTGGGTGCACTACAGGGGAGGTGGTCGCCTCGGTGGTAGTGGATCTCGGAGCAACGTCCGCACGGGCCGGTGTCGCCCATGGCCCAGAAGTTCTCTTCGAGCCCCATCTCCACGATCCGGTCCGCTGAGACGAGGTCCCGCCAGATAGCGTGAGCCTCGTCGTCGCGGGGAATGCCTCCTTCGCCCTTGAAGACGGTGGGGTAGAGTCGGTCCGGAGGGATCTGCCAGACCTCAGTCAGCAGCGTCCAGGCGAAGGGGATCGCTTCAGCCTTGAAGTAGTCGCCGAAGGAGAAATTCCCCAGCATCTCGAACAACGTATGGTGTCGCCACGACGGTCCGACGTTGTCGAGATCGTTGTGCTTCCCACTGACTCGCATGCATTTCTGCGACGTGGTGGCGCGGCTGTAGCTGCGGCGTTCGCGGCCCAAAAACAGGTCCTTGAACTGGTTCATACCCGCGTTGGTGAAGAGCAGCGTGGGGTCGTCGGCCGGTACCAACGAGCCGCTCCGAACGATCTCGTGTCCGTGACTCGCGAAGTAGTCCAGGAAGGTCTGGCGTACGTCCGAGGAGGTCATCCGGACTATTCTTCCACAAAAGACAGGTCCCCACCGACGCGCGCCACGAGCGCCTTAGCGACCTGATCGGCGGCGAATCCCTGCCGGAGGAGGGCCTGATACACCCGCCTGAAATGGGCACGATCACGAATCGGTCCGGGTAAGCGCCGAGCGATAGCCTTCTCCAGCACATCGGTTTCGTCTAGCTCATCCAGAACGAGGCGAACGACGCGGGCCGCAGTCTCGGCCGGGATGCCGACGGCCTCGAGCTCTTGCCTTGCCCGCCGTTCGCCCCGGTGTTTTACGCCGATAATTCTTCGGGCATGGGTTTCGGCGGTGCGTTCGTCGTCGAGCCAGCGTTCAGCCCGCAGCCGCTCGATGGCCTCATCGATCTCGTCCGGCTCCAAGCCGCGGTCTAGGAGCTTGGTCTTCAACTGAGCGGTCGAGAGATCGCGGCGAGCCAGTAGCCGGATGGCCGACGGGTAGGCGGCCCGGCGGGGCTGGTTAGTCACCGAACTGTTCGACCAACGGCCGTAGCACGCCACGCAGCCGCATGGTCGGGAAGTTGCCGCTCTTCAGGTGGAGATCGGAGGTGCCGGCGCGCACGGCGACGGTCAGCAGGGCCACGATGTCCATACCGGAGGGTACCCGGTGGAGGAGGGCGTGTCGACCGCTACTGGGCCTCATTGCAGAATGGACAGCGATCTGCCCGAGCATGGAGCGGCTTGCCGCAGTGCCAGCAGAAGCCACCAGCCGGCGTCGGCCGCGAACGAAGGCGCGCCGCCAGACCGGGGTCGCTGTCAGACACGGCAGGGGTCATTGGCGCAGGCGGACCAGGCGCCACTGGCGGCGCGGCTCGCCGACGCGCCGCAACGTTCTCCAGGTCGGCCATAAGCTCGCTGGCCCTCTGATAGCGGTCGGTGACGTCGGGCGCGAGGCTCTTCATCACCAGATCGTTGATTTCGCCGGGAATGGCGCTGTTGAGCTGACGGGGCGGATGGACCAGCTCGCCCCGGGCGAGTCGGTCGAGGTCGCTGGGCGCCGGCGTGTCGTAGGGCAGCACGCCGGTCAGCATCTGATAGACCGTGATGCCGAGCGAGTAGAGGTCCGAGGCGAACACCGCCTCGCCACGGAACTGCTCCGGTGCCATATAGGAAGGGCTGCCGATGATTGTGGTGCCGTGGGCCGCGATCTCCAGAAACCTCGACGTTCCGAAATCGGCGACCTTGAGCACATCGGCCTTCGAAACCAGCACATTGGCCGGGCGGAGGTCGCGATGGATGATGCCCTGGCCATGTGCATGGGCGACCGCTCGAGTGATCTGTTGTGCGTATCCGAGGGCGCGGTCGACCTCTAGACGGCCGCCGGTGGCGATTACGGTCTCCAGTGTCTCACCAGGCACGTACTCCATGACGATGAAGAAGACATCATCCTGCTTCTCGGCGGTCGTGATCGAGACGATGTTCGGGTGATCAAGGCTGGCGAGCAGGCGGGGTTCGCGCAGAAGCTCGCTGAAGTTCAGGTTTTGCCGGTGGGGGATCTTGAGCGCGACCTGCTTGTCGAGCCAGGTGTCTTCGGCAAGATAGACCGTACCGAAGCCACCGCTGCCTAGGGCCGAGACGATCTTGTATTTGCCGAGGGTGTGGTTCGCGAAGAACATGCGAGCGGGGGGAAGTATAGATCAGGACCGGCCGCTATACTGCCTCCGTGCCCCCTCGTTTTCATGCCCCTGATCTTTCCGGACCGTCCGAGGCGGTCCGTTTGCCTGCTGAAGAGGGGCGCCACCTGACACGGGTGCTCCGCCTCGGGGAGGGCGCCGAGATAGCGGTGTTCGACGGGCGTGGACATGAGTATCTCGCCCAGGTTATCTCGGTCGAGGGGCAAGTGGTGCGGATTGAGCCCCGCGCTCGGCTGGAACCAGCGGCGGAGCCGGCCGTGACCCTGTCGGTGGCGCACGCGCTGCTCAAGGGGCGGAAGCTGGATGATGTGGTGCGCGACCTGACGATGGTCGGGGTTTCGGCGGTCCAGCCGCTTGAGACTGAACGGGTGGAGACTTGGCCACGCGATGCCAGCCGGTGGGCGCGAATCGCAGTTGCGTCGGCAAAGCAGTGTGGCCGTGCGGTGGTGCCGACGGTCGCGACGTCGCTTCAGTTCCCGACCTACCTCCAGGCCGCCGACGACGACGTACGGTTGTTGCTCGCCGAGCCGAGCGCCGCCGTCGACGCCGTAGAGACGCTGAGCCAGCTGTCCGCAGAGCCGCGCCCCGCGCGGGCGACACTGATGGTGGGACCTGAGGGTGGATGGAGCCCGGCTGAGATGGCGCTGGCGCGCGATGCTGGGTTTCGGCCCCTGACCCTCGGACGCCGCACCTGGCGCGCCGATGCGGCCGCGCTCTGCGCGGTGGGGGTGCTGCAATATCTTTGGGGAGACCTGGGCTAAACCGTCAACGCGCGACAGTCTCGCGTTGGCGGCGGCCCTAGGCTCTGGGCCTTACGGTCCAGACCATGCCGACCCACTCGTCCTCCTGCGCATGCCACGCCAGCGTCGCGGTCTGTGCGTAGGTTTCGGTGACCGCCTCGGCCTCTACGGCGAGGATACCCGACAGCACCATCGAACCGCCTGGGGAGGTGAGCCGGGAAAGCGCGGGCGCGAACCGGGTCAGTGCGCTGCCGGTGAGGTTGGCGAGCAGGATCGGGACCGAGGGGTGGGCGAGCCCGCCGATGTCGGCGACCTTCAGGCTGACCTTCCGTTCGAGGCCGTTCTGGGCCAGTGTCTCCCGCGCCGACGCGATGGCGTCCGGGTCGCGGTCCAGGGCGGTGACATGCCGGGCGCCCAGCCGTGCCGCCGCGACCGCCAGTACGCCGGACCCCGTCCCGAGATCGAGCACCTCGCGTCCCGAGATCGTCAGCTTCTGGAGTCCGCGGAGCGCTAGCCTGGTGCTAGGATGGTGGCCGCTCCCGAATCCCAGCGCCGGTCGTACCACCACCAGAAACTCACCGGGTGGCAGGGTCTCGGGACGAGCCCAGGGGGGGGCCACGACGATTCGTCCGGCCTTGACCGCGCCCAAGGAGGCCTGGCTCCGGGCGGCCCAGTTTTGGTCGTTCACCGTCACTGTGGACATCTTGCAGACTGAGCCCAGGGCCTGTTCAAGGAACGCGAGTGCGTTATCTCGGCTGGATGAGGTCTGGAAGAACACGCGTACCTGATCGGGGGCTGGTGCGTCGAGAGCGACGGCATCCCATCCGTCTACCAGGGCCGCCACCTGGTCGAACAACGACAAGTATTGCTGCCCAGGGCCGTTGATCGCGATGGCCGGATGATCAGGCACGGGCTTACCCGAAGATGTCTTTGACTCGCTCGAAGAAGGGGCGTTCCTCGTCCGGGTTACTGGCCATCGGCGTGTCGACACGCTCCGGCATCGTCTGGTCGAGGTCCTCGATGAGCGACTTTTGCTCGCGCGACAGCTTCTTTGGCACCATGACCTTGACGCCCACGTACAGGTCACCGTGACCGCGGCCGTTTACATTCGGCATCCCATGTCCCCGTAGCCGGAAGCGGGTATCCGCCTGCGTGCCTTTGGGAATCTGAATCGTAGCGGCGTCCTCTAGTGTCGGTACCTCGATTTCCCCACCAAGGACTAGGGTTGGGAAGCTGATCGGCATGTCGCAGTAGAGGTCGTCGCCCTCGCGGTGGAAGAACTCGTGATCGTTGACATGGACGACCACATAGAGGTCGCCGGGCGGAGCGCCGGGACCGCCGTGCTCGCCTTCGCCGGTGAGACGCAGCCGCTGCGCGGTGGAGATGCCGGGGGGGATCTTAACAGTCAGCTTCCGCTCGCGTCCCACCCGTCCGTGGCCGTTGCAGCTCTGGCAGGGCTTAGCAATAACGCGGCCGATACCTCCGCACTGCGGGCAGGTTCGGGCGACGGTGAAGAACCCCTGCTGAAAGCGGACTTGGCCGCGCCCCTGGCACTGACCGCACTTCTCCGGCGTGCTCCCGGGCGCCGAACCAGACCCACCGCAGGTGTCGCACTGTTCCTCGCGTGGGATCTGTAGCGTGGTCTCGGTTCCGGAAGCCGCTTCCTCAAACGAGATCTCGAGGTCGTAGCGGAGGTCGGTTCCACGGCGCGGGCCCCGTCGCCCGCCGCCGCTAAACCCAAAGAGATCGCCCAGTCCACCTAGGATGTCACCGAAGTCAGCGAACACCGTCGGGTCGAACGGTTGGCCACCCTGACCACCGGCGCCGACGCCGGCGTGGCCAAATTGGTCATAGCGCCTGCGCTTCTCTGGATCGGCGAGCACCGCGTAGGCCTCGGCGGCCTGCTTGAACTTCTCTTCGGCGCTCTTGTCATCGGGATTCCGGTCGGGATGGTACTTGAGCGCCATCTTGCGATAGGCGCTCTTGACCTCCGCCTCACCGGCGTTCTTCGGTACGCCGAGCACGTCGTAGTAGTCGCGCTGACTCACGCCTTGGCCACCTTCACCATCGCGGCGCGCAGGAGCCGGTCGCGCAGCATATAGCCCCGTCGCATCTCCTCGACAATCTCACCATCGCGATGGGTCTCGCTCGGTTCGTGCATCACAGCCTGGTGCAAGTTAGGGTCGAAGTCGGCGCCAAGCGCTTCGATTGGGGCGACCCCGTGGCGTGACAGCAGTTCGAGCAGCTGCTTGTAGATGATTTCCACCCCGCGACGATAGACCTCGCCGTCGTCGGCCTCGGCGGCCAGCGCTCGTTCGAGATCGTCGACGATCGGGAGCAGGTCGGCGAGCAGGTCCCGGGCGGCGTGCTCGGCCAGATCGCGCCGCTCGCGGTCCGTGCGCTTCCGGAAGTTGTCGAACTCGGCTGTGGCTCGCAGCAGCCGGTCGTAGTAGTCGTCGCGCTGACGCCGGAGCTCGTCGGGCGATGCGGCCGGGGCCTCGTCGCTCGCCGTGTCCGTGCCGTCGGGAGGCTGGGCCGCCTGGGGCTCGGATACCGGTGCCTCGGCGGCGGAGGCCGCCGGCGCGTCGTCCTGTTCAGTCGGTTTCGCTGGGTGCTCGTCTTGCATCGTCTGCCGATGGGGTGGAATGACCGACCAGGACCCGGCTCACGGCCTGTGACACGCTGTCGACAGCGGCAATAGCCCGCGAGTAGCGCATGCGACGAGGGCCGATGACGCCGACGGTCCCGGTTTGCCGTCCGTCGAAGTAGGTTGAGGCGATCAAACTGAATGGTTGGAGGTCGGCCGACGAGTGCTCAGTGCCGATCACTACGGTGAGTCCGTCGGTTCCGAGATACTCGCCCAGCAGGCGGACCAGCCGGTGCTTCTCTTGCATCATCGAGACCAGAGCCCGCATCGTGGCGACCTGCGCCGAGCCGTCATTGATTGATACCTCGTCGAACAGAAACGTGACGCCTTCGATGAACACGTTGTCACGCGGCACCATGTCTTCGAGGGTCGAGCTGGCCAGGCGGAGAGATCGGGATAGCAGCTCATCGTAGAGTACCTGTTCTTGGCGCAGGCGCTCAATGACCTCCGCGTGCACGTCCCCGAGCGTTCGGCCGCGGAACTTCCGATTCAGATAGTTCGCTCCTTGCTCGAGTTCGCGCCGGTCGATCGGCTCGCCGATATCGACCACCTTGTGACGGACTTGCTGTCCCTCGGCGGTCACGAGGACGAGGATGCGGGTGCCCTCTAGCGGCACGAATTCGATGTGTTCGAATCCTGCCATCTCGTTGGTGGGAGCCAGGGCGAACCCTAGGTGGTGTGAGACTCGCGAGAGCTCGTGGGACACGTTCGACAGCACGCCAGAGACCGAGCCGGCCTGGCGCAGGCGCGCCTCGACCTCCGAGGTGGACCGGGTGGCGTGGCGGTGTTCGAGGAGCAGGTCCACGTAGCATCGATAACCGAGGTCGGTCGGGATTCGGCCGGCCGAAGTGTGGGGCTGGTTGACGTAGCCTGATTCCTCAAGGCTGGCCAAGACGTTCCGGACCGTGGCCGAGGAGAGACCAAAGCCTCCGTGCTCTGCCAGCCGCCGGGACGACACTGGGCTGCCGTGGTTGATATATTCCTGGATGAGCGCCGCGAGCACGCGACGGCTGCGGTCGGGGAGCGAGCCCGCCGCTGACTTCCGAGACACCACGTTTGCAGTATATAGGACGACCCCGCCACGACTCACGCCGGGTCGGCAGGTTGGGTGCGCGGAGCTAGCCTGAAACCGCGGCTTCGGAGGTGGCCGGCGGTGCCCACCGCAGAGATTGGGCCGGTCTGTCGGCGTCGGCATCGGGGACGCCAAGCTTGCCGTACTTCACGGCGATCAACTCGGCCAGGATACTGATGGCGATCTCTTGCGGAGTTACCGCTCCGAGATCGAGCCCCACCGGGGCGTGCACCTGTTGCAGCTGTTCTGTCGCGATCCCTTCGGCTTCCAGCGCCTCGTAGATCCGGGCTACTTTGGCCCGGCTGCCGATCAGCCCTAGATAGCGAAGTGTCTTCGGCGCCAGCGCCCGCAGCGCGTCGAGATCGTGCCGGTGTCCGCGCGTCAGGATCACCGCATAGGCGTGGGACGGGAGCTCGGCCGCGGCTAGCCAGGTCGGGATGTCGTCGATCACGATCTCCTCGGCATACGGAAACCGCTCGGCATTGGCGAACTTCTCGCGGTCGTCGATGACGTGCAGCTTGAATCCGACCGTGTGGGCGACTTCGGCTAGGTGATAGGCCACGTGCCCGCCACCGACGAGATAGAGGGCGGGTGCCGGCTCGAGAGGTTCGATGTAGACCTCCATCTGTCCCCCGCAGATCAAACCGGAGTCCTCTGCCAGGTCGTCGGATAGCTCGTATTTGGCGGTCATCGGCTGGCGGGTTTGGATGGCCGTTCTCGCCTTCAGCGAGGCCTCATTCTCGTAGCAGCCCCCGCCGATCGTGCCCACGATCCGCCCGTCGGGGTAGACGAGCATCTTGGCTCCCACCCGCTGTGGAGTCGAACCTTGTGCCCGGATGATGGTCACCAGCGCGGCCTGCTCGCCCCGCTGCAGTGCCGCGGCGACCGCCTCGAAGACGTCTTCGTTTCGCATCGTGCTCTCGTATGCCGGCGGCCGGCTTAGATCAGGATCTCGATGGTGCTCTTGTCCCGTAGCGACTGTAGGAACGTTTCGGTGCGCGCCTGCTGTTCCTGGGTCTCCAAGAACTGCTGGATCTCGAGGCTGGTTTCCTCGAATGAGACGAGCTGGGGCTCTTGGACGCCTGTCATCTGGATGACGTGGAAGCCGAAGGGTGTCTCCACCACCTCGCTGGTCTCGCCCTCTTTGAGCGCGAATAGCGCCTGCTCGAACGGCGGTACGGTCTGCCCGGGTACAACCAGCCCGATCGACCCACCGTTCTCGGCCGACCCGGGATCCTCGGACTGGCTGCCTGCTAGTTCCGCGAAGTCGGCGCCGTCGAGCACCTGCTGGCGGAGTTCGGTCGCGCGGGTCCGGGCCTCGGTCTTATCGTTGTCGCTCGCGTTGGGACTCACGCCGATCAGCAGATGCCGCGCCTCTCGCCCGCCTGCCCGGGTGAACTGTTCCGGGTGCTCGTCGTAGAACGCTCTGGCCGTTTCGGCGTTGATGTCGATTCCAGGCAGTACCTGCGAGGCGATCACCTGTTCAACCTGAAGGTCGCGGCGCGTTTCTTCCCGCACGGCGTCCAAGGTGGTTTCCCAGTTCGCGAGCTGCGCTTGGAAGGCCTCCTCGTCGGGGAAGTTACCGCGCATCCCGTCGATTCGCTCCTCGAGCTCGGCCTCGCCGATGGTCAGGCTCAGTGCTTCGGATTCCTGGAGCAGCAGGTGAAAGCTCACCAGCTGATCGAGGATAGAGCGGTAGACCTGATCCCTAAACTGGGCGGGGAGCGGCTGTCCCGCCTGTATCTCGGCGCTGCGTACCGCACGCTCGAGTTCGTCGGCCGTGATCGCGGTGTCGTTTACCCGCGCGACCACGTCCGGCAGCACTTCGGGCACCGGGTTCACGGGCGGAACCTCGGGTGCATCGGACATGGGGGAGGCTGTGGACGCCGGCGCTTCGTCAGCCGGTGTTTCTTTCGACGACGTGGGAGTAGCGCCGGCGCAGGCGGTGGCCATCACCAGTAGGGCAAGGAACGGCCAGTGGCGGGAGCAAACCCAGGTGACCATCACTCAAGTATACCTGGGTCATGCGGGCGGCTTGGCGCCGCGTCCAGTGCCTCTTGCATGAAGACGGTCCAGATCGGAAGCTGCCTTGGCGCCGGTCAGCGGCCGCGGTGTGGAAAAAACATGGAACGTCAGATTCAGATGGTGATGATCCAGTGATGGTCAGTATCGAGCTCGGGATCGTTCAGCAACCGGTCGATGAGAGCGTCCCCGTACTTGTTCAGGAAGTACACACCGGCCAGGCTGCGTTCTTGCGCGCCTCCTCCAGGGAACAGTTGGCTTTGCGCTCGCTGGAACTGCCGGCGCAGCGTCTGGTCCCGCCGTTTGGCGGCTTGGACCACTTTGCTCTGGAGGTTTCGCAGCTCCCGCTCCATTCGGCTGAGAGTGGATTCGGCGGCTCCCTCAAGGGTGGGGTCCACCGTGGCCACCGCCGTCGACACCAGGCCAAGTTGGTGCTTGAGGCTGGCGCCCGCTGTTTCAAGCGTCTGTTCAACGCTGGCCGGTAGCTGGTTGGTCAGGAGTTGGTTGAGCGCCGCTTCGTCCTGACGACCGAGTTCGGCCAGAGACATTTCGTGCCGGCGGAGGAACTTAACCACCGCGGTGTCGACCAGGGTCGCGGTGAGCCGATTGGCGACGAGTGGCATCGGGATGTCGAAGTGGGCGTACACGTCCTTGAGCTGGGCCAGGTAGGCCAGCTCATTCGGGCCCGCTACGTAGCACACCGTTGGAAATAGACGGTCTTGCACGAGCGGGCGCAGGAGGACGTTCGGGCCGAACGCCGTCGGATCAGTAGCGAGTCGGGCGAGTAGCGCCTCCGGGCTGAGCTTCGTGTCGCCGACCAGAAGCTGGTCGCCGTCAAAACGGACCGCCTGACGGGTGCCGTCGGTCACGAATAGCGCCAGACTGTTCGGTTTCGGAGTGACCTGGGCGTGGAACCCGGCCGCTTCGAGCGCCTTGCCCGCCGAACTGGCCAGGACGGCGGTGCGCCCCTTGGTTGTGATCTCCCGTTCGAAGAGGTCGGCCACGTGCTGCTTCGCCGCCGGGTCTGAGGCATCGAACACGACGAGACCGTGACGCCCCAGTAGCTGCTCGAGCCATCGAGCGAACCCTTCGACCAGTCCGCGCCCCGGGCCGTACGCTGTCCCCAGCGTACCGAGGAGCGATTCGGTGAAGTCGGTGGATGCGAGCAACGCGCTGAGCTGATCGAGTGAGGCGTTCGACTCATTCCCTAGGGTGACGGTCGACGCCGGTGTCCCTGCCGCCGACGGCGGGAGGGCCATGGACACGGCGGCCGGTTGCCCGTCCGGGCCGATGACCTCGCAGCTACGGATCTCGTCGAGGTCGTGATCTTCAGCGTCTACCCAGAACACGGCGATGGTCGGCACGCCACGGTTGGCTTCCAGCTGCCGGGCAAGTCGCAGCGCTGTGATCGCTTTCAACAGCGTATAGAGCGGCCCGCCGAACAGTCCTGCCTGCTGACCGGTGACCACGGCCACCGTCGTCGGGTCGGCGAGCCGCGCCAGCGCCTCCTTCGCGGCATCCGGGGCCCCGCGGCTGGCGAGTTGGGCTGTGAGCGCCTCGATGACCGGTCGGTCGGGGTGTGCGGCCCGCGCGGCGCTCACGGCCGCGTTCCAGGCGTCGTCGTCGCCCGGTAGGCCGCTAAAGAACGGGGCGATTTCCGGCGTGCCGGCCGCGTAGGCCGCGGCCAACGGGCGAACACCGGGGACCTGAGCGAAATCGATGGCGAGGGCGGCCAGTGTGGCCTCGGAGCTGTCGGCAGGCACGGACCCTCCACTGTCGCAGAGCCGGAGTGGGGTGTCAAGACGATGGCGCGCGTGGCGGTTCAAGACGGACCGGTCCGTGGCGTGGGCCGCTCAGATCTGGCCTATCATGTTGAAAAATAGTGTATTTCCGTGTTATTCTGAGAATCCAGCTGGAGGTACAGCCCCCCTGACACTCGACGACCCCGCCGCATCTAGCGCCCCCGGTGCATTCGGCGATTTCCGAGTCATGCATCAGATCGGGGTGGGTGTTCTCGGTCCGGTCTATCGCTGCTTTGACCCTGGCCGCGGCCGGCTGGTGGCGGTCAAGGCGTTCCACCTCGATCTGACACCGGAACGGGCTGAGACGCTCGCACGGGCCCTGGAAGCGGTTGTTGCCGGTCTGCCGGTTCACCCGGCCATCGTCACGCCCGTCGGGGCTGGATTGACCGACGGCGTGCCGTATTTCGCCCAGTCCTACGTGGCGGCCGAGTCGCTTGATGTGGCCATTCGCAACTACGCGCCCGCGTCGGAGGAGACGGCCGGGCTGTGTCTAAGTCAGCTGGCGGCCGCTTTAGATCTGGCCCACGGGCAGGACCTGTGTCACGGCGCGCTGCACCAGCGCGACGTCTTTGTGAGCCCTGAACTGGCCCAGGTCACCGGACTGGGCGTGGTGCCCGCGCTCGAGCGCGTCGGACTGCGTGGTCCGCTCAGACGCCCCTATACGGCGCCAGAGCAGATCGCTGGCGAGGACTGGGGCCCGGCAGCCGATCGCTTTGCGCTGGCTACCTTGGCCTTCGAGTTGCTGACTGGCAAGCGGGCCGCTGGGGCGCCCATGAATATCGAGCCGCTTGCGTCGCCGGCGGGTGCCGACACAATTCGCCTTGGACGGCTCTTCCAGGCGGCGCTGGCGGACGAGCCGACGGCTCGGCCTGGCAGCGCGACCGGCTTCGTCGATGATCTGGCCGATGCGCTGGGATGGGGTGGGACGCTGAGGTTCCCGACCGGTCCGTCGGCGCACGCCGTGCCCTTCGGGGATTCCCTTGGTGGGGAGGAGGGGCCGGAGACCGGCATGGTGTCGAACCGAGGAGCGACTGAGATGGCGAGAGCGAAGCGACCAACCGAACAAGATGCGGGTTCGCTCGACTGGACGGAACACACGCTCGATCGTGGTGAGTCCGAGAGTTTGCGTGTGGAGCCGGAATACGAGCCGCGCGAGCCGGGGGACGCCCGTCCGGCGCGAGGCGCGGCGTCCGGGTTCGAAGAGCTTGAACCGCTGTTTGCTGAAGGGGAAGCTGCAGAGGACAAACCGGCGCCCGCCGAGGACGACGAGGCGGCTCTCATTAACCCGGTGCCTCCAGAGCTAGTGGAGGCATTCTCCGAGCTTGAGTTCGAGGCGGACGTGCAGGAGGACGAGGCGACCCTCGCGGACGGTGCTTGGAGTGAGTCGGCGGACGAGGAGGGCAGGCCCGACAACGAGCCCGACGCTCCGGAGACCGAGGAGGTCGAGCTCGATGTGATCCAGGCGCGTTATCGCGGTGATGGCGCGGCGTCGACGGCGTACTCTGAACTGGACTGCAGCGAGGAAGAGGGAGACGCGAACACCCCGGACCCGTTGCCGGCTTACGAGCCGATCCATCTCGATCCGCCGGAGGCTCTGGCCGAGGCGGCGCCCGACGATGACCCGGACGCGACTCTCGACCTTCAGGGGAACGAGCCCATCGAATCGGTGGCTTCCTCCGAGCCGCGCGTCGAGGGCTCTGTCTCGCCGACCCCGGCTGGCTATCGCATACCGGTCGCCCAGAACGAGGAGCCGGCCGAGGAGTTTTTCGAACTCGAGCCTGAGCATTCCCCGCTTGCCGCGTCGGAGCACTCCGCCAACCCTCCGATTCCCGGGGCCTACGAGGACTACGACGAGGTCGAGGATGACGATGTGACCGCCGGCGCGATGCCGGCCGCCTGGAAGACCGAGGGGCGTCGCTTGCCCTGGGCGGTGCTGGCGATTTTCATCATGGCCATCGCCTTTTTCGTCGGGTTCGGCTGGATGAGCGGCGGCGATTCGGTGGCAGACGCTGCGCCGCCGTTTGCCAGCGCCGGAGCGCTCAGTGAAGTGCCGCTGGACGAGCCAGTGGCTGCGGTGCCAGATGCACTGTCTTTGTCCGAAGGTGACGGGCAGACCTTCAGTGAGGCGGCGGTCGAGACGCCGTCGGCGCCGGCTGTGCCGTCTCCCGAGCTTGAGCCGGTGGCGCCTTCGTCCCCGGTGCCAGCACTGAGGGCCGCGCGGGCCGCTCCGGAGCCCGCGGTGGTCGAGGGACGTCTCCTGGTGCGCTCAGCGCCGCCCGGGGTCAATGTCGTAGTTGACGGCGAGCCGCGTGGGCAAACGCCGTTTGCGTTGGCGGGGCTGGCCGCCGGGAGCTATCAGCTGCGGCTATCGATGGACGGGTACGAGCTCGACGAGCGTCAGGTTGTCATCTCGGCCGACGACCCGATTGCGTCGCTCGACGCAACACTGACGCCGCTTTCTGAGACGCTCTCACCGGAAACGGGCCAGGTTGGGGTAGGATCCATCTTCGTTGACACACGCCCGCGTGGGTCCGAGGTCTGGCTAGACCGTCAGCTGGTCGGCGAGACTCCGATGTTGATTCCCAACGTGTCGCCCGGCGTCCATGACGTCGAGTTTAGACAAGATGGCTATCGTGCCTGGGTCACGACCGTGGAGGTCGGGCCGTCGGGCCAAGCGCGCATAACCGCCTCGCTCGATCACGCTCGCTGATGAACGCAGTTCTCGCTCTAGAAAACGGCACCTGGTTCCGCGGGACCGCAGCCGGCGCCAGCGGCGCCACCCGCGGAGAAGTCGTGTTCAATACGAGCATGACCGGCTACCAGGAAGTGCTCACCGATCCGTCGTATGCCGGGCAGATCGTCACCATGACCTGCCCACAGATCGGCAACTACGGCGTGGCGATCGAAGACGTCGAGTCACGGAGGCCGCAGGTGGCCGGCTTCGTGATGCGCGAGGCGTCGCCAGTGGCCAGCAACTGGAGGGCTAGCGGTACCCTAAAGGACTACCTGGCAGACCACGGCGTGGTGGCTATCACTGGGATCGACACCCGGTCGCTGACGCGCACCCTGCGCACGGCTGGCGTGATGCGCGGCGTTATCGGCACCGGGTCGGTCGACCCCGAGACACTGGTGGCCGAAGCCAAGCAGGTGACGCCGATGGAGGGAGCCGACCTGGTCAAGATGGTCAGTTGCGAGAAACCGTTCGACTGGCCAGGCGGGGCGGCTGATGGTCTCGAGCCGGAGGACTTTCGGCTACCGCCGATTCGGAGCTCGGGTCGGCCACTGTCGATCGCGGCCTACGACTTCGGTCTGAAACGGAACATCCTGCGTCGGCTTGCCGCGCACGGGTGCGAGGTGCGGGTGTTTCCCGCCTCGACGCCGGCGTCTGAGCTACTGGCTATGTCGCCGGATGGCGTCTTTCTTAGCAACGGTCCAGGCGATCCCGCGCCGCTCGGCTACGCTGTGGGTAATGCCCGCACGGTGCTCGATGCCGACGTGCCGGTGTTCGGCATCTGCCTCGGTCACCAGATTCTGGCACTAGCCATGGGCGGAACCACCTACAAGCTAAAGTTCGGACACCGGGGCGGCAACCATCCGGTGAAGCAGCTGTCAACGGGCCAGGTAGAGATTACCAGTCAGAACCATGGCTTCGCGGTAGAGCTTGAGTCGCTGCCCGAGGACGTCGAGGTTACCCACCTCAACCTCTACGACGGTACGGTTGAGGGCCTGCGTCACAGGCGGTATCCGGCCTTCTGCGTGCAGTATCATCCCGAGGCGTCGCCAGGCCCCCACGACGCTGACTACTTGTTTTCCCGTTTTCTCGAGGAGATGGAGCGCCGCGCCGGCTGACCGCCGGTCGGGGACGAGCGCTTCCGGGTCATCGCGCCCATGCCACGTCGCACCGACATCAATCGAATACTCGTCATCGGCTCGGGCCCGATCGTGATCGGTCAGGCGTGCGAGTTTGACTACTCGGGCACCCAGGCCTGCAAGGCGCTTCGGGCCGAGGGTCTCGAGGTGGTCCTCATTAACTCGAACCCCGCCACTATCATGACCGACCCCGAGGTGGCCGACCGTACCTACGTCGAGCCGCTGACGACGGAGGTGGTAAGGAAGGTCATCGAGCAGGAACGCCCCGACGCGCTGCTGCCGACCGTGGGGGGGCAGACGGCGCTCAACTTGGCGGTGGACCTCGAGAAGGAAGGCATCCTTGAGGAGACCGGTGTCAAGCTGATCGGCGCGAGCATCGATGCCATTATGGTGGCCGAGGATCGCCTCAAGTTCCGCGAGGCGATGGAGTCGATCGGTATCGACCAGCCGGCCGGCGAGTACGCCCGTTCGATGGAAGAGGCGCTCGACATCGTCGAGCGTCTCGGGTTCCCCTCCATCATCCGTCCGTCGTTCACGTTGGGTGGCGTCGGCGGCGGCATCGCCTACAACATTGAAGAGTTCCGCGAGGTGGTAGCCCGCGGCATCGAGCTGAGCCCCGTCCACGAGATCCTGGTCGAGGAATCCGTTATCGGGTGGAAGGAGTTCGAACTCGAGGTGATGCGCGACATCGCCGACAACTTCGTGGTGGTCTGCTCGATCGAGAACATCGACCCGATGGGCGTCCACACAGGCGACAGCATTACGGTAGCGCCGGCGCTGACCCTGACCGACAAGGAGTATCAGCGGATGCGCGACGCCGGCCGTCGCATTATCCGCCGGGTGGGGGTGGAGACGGGCGGGTCGAACATCCAGTTCGCCATCAACCCGGACGATGGCCGGATGGTGACCATCGAGATGAACCCGCGGGTGTCTCGTTCGTCCGCATTGGCCTCGAAGGCTACTGGTTTCCCCATCGCGAAGATCGCGGCGAAGCTGGCACTCGGCTATCACCTCGAAGAGATTCCGAACGACATCACCCGCCTGACGCCGGCCTCCTTCGAGCCGGCCATTGACTACGTGGTGGTCAAGGTGCCGCGCTGGACCTTCGAGAAGTTCCCGCAGGCCGATCCCACGCTGATGACCCAGATGAAGTCGGTGGGCGAGGCGATGGCGATCGGGCGGACTTTCAAGGAAGCGTTCCTGAAGGGGATCCGGTCGCTCGAGATCGGGAAGGACGCGCGCCTTTTTGGCCATAAGGCGGACGAGGACGATGCGGCGCTACAGAAGCAGCTCGCCGTGCCGACCCACCGGCGGATGTTCGCGGTCTTCCGGGCTTTGGAGCGCGGTTGGAGTGTCGAGCAGATCCACGAGATCACGAACATCGACCCGTGGTTCCTAGCCCAGTTTGCCGAGATGGTGGAGTTGTATCGCTCGGCGGGCGTGGTCGGGCCGCGGGAGATGACGCACGAATTGCTCGAGGTGCTAAAGCGGGCCGGCTTCGGGAACGAGGAGCTGTCCGGCGCGCTCGGTGTCGATCAGTCTGTGGTTAGCGAGCGATGCCGCGAGTTGGGTCTGCAGCCGGTCTACAAGCGGATAGACACCTGCGCAGCTGAGTTCGAGTCGTTCACCCCGTATCTCTACGGCACTTACGAACAGGAGTGCGAGGCGGAGCCGACCGATCGTGCCAAGGTGGTGATTCTGGGCTCTGGTCCTAACCGAATCGGCCAAGGTATCGAGTTCGACTATTGCTGCTGTCACGCGGCTTTCGCCTTGAGCGAAGAGGGCCTCGAGACGGTAATGATCAATTGCAACCCCGAGACCGTCTCCACCGACTATGACTCGGTCGACCGCCTCTATTTCGAGCCGCTGACGCTCGAGGACGTTCTGGCGGTCATTGAGCGCGAGCGTGTCGGCGGCGGCGAGGTCTCCTGCATCGTGCAGTTCGGTGGCCAGACACCGCTGAAGCTGGCGCTGGGTCTGCAGCGAGCCGGTGTCAACATTCTCGGGACGTCACCAGATTCCATCGACCTGGCGGAGGACCGGAAACGATTCTCCGCCCTGCTGTGGGAGTTGGGCATTCCGCAGGCGCCGAGCGGCATCGCGACCTCGAAGGAGGAAGCCAGTCAAGTGGCCGGCGAGATCGGCTATCCGCTGGTGGTGCGGCCCTCCTATGTGCTGGGCGGCCGCGCCATGGCGATCGTGTACGACTCCGCCGCGCTCGACCGCTACATGAGCGACGCCGTCGACGCGTCCCCGGAACACCCGGTGCTGATCGACAAGTTTCTTGAGGACGCGTTCGAACTCGATGTCGACGCGGTGGCTGATGCGACCGGCGCCGTCGTCATCGGCGGGGTCATGGAGCACATTGAGGAGGCCGGCATACATTCCGGCGACAGCTCCTGTGTGGTGCCGCCATACCTGGTAGCCGAGCGCCATCTGACGACCATTCGCGGCTACATCCGTCGGGTAGCCAAGGAGCTGAAGGTGGTAGGGCTGGTCAACGCTCAGTTCGCCATCAGGGACGACACGGTTTATGTGCTCGAGGTGAACCCGCGGGCGTCGCGCACCGTGCCCTATCTCTCCAAGGCCACCGGCGTGCCCCTGGCTAAGGTGGCGGCCCGGGTGATGGCGGGCAAGACGCTCGCCGAACTAGGCCTAGTCGACGATCTCGAGGTGGCTGGCGTGTTCGTCAAGGCGCCGGTCTTTCCGTTCGTCCGCTTCCCCGGTGTGGACACCATCCTTGGACCGGAGATGAAGTCGACCGGCGAAGTGATGGGGGGCGCCGCCACCTTTGGGTCGGCCTACGCCAAGGCGCAGCTCGCCGCCGGCCAGAAGTTGCCCGATAGTGGCACGGCCTTCATCAGCGTCAACAACGACGACAAGGCGAACGTCCTGCCGATTGCGCGCGACCTGGCCGGATTGGGGTTCTCATTGCTGGCCTCGGCCGGCACCGCCGAGTATCTCCAGTCGCATGGGCTCGAAGTGGAACTGGTCTACAAGGTCAACGAGGGACGGCCCCACATCGGTGACCGCCTTTTGAACCGGGAGATCGACCTTGTCATCAACACCCCGTTGGGGCGCGAGTCGCATTTCGACGATCGCACCCTCAGGCGCATCGCTACTGTCCTGCAGGTGCCGTGCGTAACCACCCTCACGGGAGCTGCCGCCGCCGTTAGCGCCATCAGGGCGTTGCGGGAGGAGGCGGTGGAGGTGCGGCCGCTGCAGGAGTACCACGCATCGGCAGCGCGAACGTAGGTCGCAAGATCACAGATTCTGCTGCCGTCCGAGCTGGGACGGCTATTCTCCTTTACTTCCTCCTGACACGAACCGTGCATCGACGTCGGCGTGCGTGCGCTGGTGTTACTTGCACTCTTGCCACTTATGGTCGGAGTGGCCTGAGGTTTGTCTTGGTTCCGGTCGTGCTCGGTGCGGCACGTTGGCGAGCGGTCAAGCTGCCCCACCACGGCAGCGCCGCTTCGAGTAGCGAGTCGTTGGTGCAGTCCTCGGCGCCCTGCCTCGCCGTGGTCAGTGCCGGTCGGTAGAACCCGCTCAGACTGATATTTCCCCCGCTACCATGCCGTCTGGGCGCAAGTGGTCAATACCGGACGACGGGGAGGTATCGTGTTGGAAACCGATGGACGGGCCGTGACCGTGTGTCAGGGCGGGAGGAGCGTAACGGCAGACCGTGCGCGCTAGACGGCGCTAAGTCAATCGTTTAACCGCTTGCCACTCCCGCTCGAGGTCCCCGCTGGAGGTGTCCTGTACCGAACTGCCGCGTTCGGCCAGGCGCTGTTCCATCGTCCGGAAGCGGCGTTCGAACTTGTCGTTGGCGGCTCGCAACGCGAGCTCCGGATCAACGTCTAGCTTCCGTGCCAGGTTGGCCACCGTGAACAGCAGATCGCCAAGCTCTTCTTCGATGTGCGCCTGGTTGGCACTCTCCACCGCGTCACGGAGCTCGGCTAGTTCCTCGTCGGTCTTCTTCAAGACGCCGTAGGCATCGTCCCAGTCGAAGCCGACCTTCGTGGTGCGTCCGCCGATACGGGACGCCCGCATCAGGGCCGGTTGCACGGCCGGGATGCCGTCGAGGAACGACTCAGGCGCCGGAGCGCCGCCTCGCTCCGCCGCCTTGATCCGATCCCACTGGGCCGATACCTCCTCCGGCGTTAGCTCCGGTTCGGAGCCATCCTGTCCCTTGTGGGTGAAGACGTGCGGATGCCGTCGGACCAGCTTCGCGATGATGGCGTCGGTCACGTCGGACACGCTGAAGTCGCCCTCGTCAGACGCGACCTGGGCGACGAAGACCACCTCGAGCAGCAGATCGCCGAGCTCGTCGCAGACCGCGGACGGGTCACCGTCGTCGATGGCGGCCACGACCTCGTAAGCTTCTTCTAGGATGTAGGGCCGGAGCGTATGCAGGGTCTGCTTGCGGTCCCACGCGCAGCCTTTGGGTGAGCGCAGGGTGCGCATGATCTCGACGAGCTTCTGGAAGCGCGCCCCCGGCGTGTCGTCGGCTGTGGGCAGGAACGGCGCCGTTGGTAGGGTCATGGGATACTAGTGTCCTACAGGACGCCCGTTTACCCCATGGCCACTGATTCGACCGATATCTCGTTCAACTCGTTGGTGGTGACGCTCGCCACCTCGGCTGCTGTCCATCTCGGCGATGCGGCCGACCCCGGCACCGGACAGAAACAGCCGCCGAACCTTGATGCCGCGGGTCACATGCTCGATCTACTGGTGTTGCTGTCTGAGAAGACCAAGGGCAATCTCGAGCCGATGGAAGAGCAGTTTCTGACCCGCGTCCTTTCCGAGCTTCGTCAGCGCTACCTAGAGGCGAAGAGGGCCGAGTGAATTCGGCGCCGCGTCTGCGGGTCACGTTCCTCGGCACCGGTACCTCTGCGGGCATCCCCGTGGTTGGCTGCGAGTGCGAGATCTGCCGGTCGCAGGATCCCCGCGATAAACGACTTCGGCCGTCGGTCTTCCTCGAGCTAGAAGATGGGACGCGGGTGCTGGTCGACACCACGCCCGACTTTCGGACGCAAGCTCTCGCCAACAAGATTGGCGGCGTGGACCTGATTCTTTTCACGCATTACCACGCTGACCACATCATGGGGCTGGACGACGTGCGCCCCTTCAATTTCCGGCAGAAGGCCGTGATCCCCTGTTTGGGGGATGCGTCTACCTTGGCGGCGCTGCGGCGCGTGTACTCGTATGCCTGGGATCCATCTGTGCCGCAGGGCGGCGGCCTTCCACGGCTGCGGTTGTTTGAGATCAGAGGACCGTTCTCCGTCGGCAGGGTAGAGGTGCAGCCGGTCCCGTTGTTGCACGGTACGCATCCGATCCTCGGTTTTCGTCTGGGCGCCTTTGCCTATCTCACCGACTGCAGCGAGATTCCAGATCTGTCCTGGCCGCTTCTCGAAGGGCTCGACGTGCTGGTGCTCGACGCGCTGCGGCACCGACCGCATTCGACCCATTTCACTTTGGCCGAGGCAGTCGAGACGGCGGAGCGCGTCGATGCCGGCCAGACCTATTTCACTCACATGTGCCACGACCTGCCGCATGAGGAGACCTGCGCCGGTCTTCCCGAGCGGATGACCCTGGCCCATGACGGACTCGTCGTCGAGCTGTGACGGCGCCCAAAGCGTGTATCTGACGTAGAATCAGCGGCTGGTCGATGTCTCACGCACTGTTCGATCCTGACCGGATCGACGTCATCCACTATCCCGACGATTCGTCGCCCTCCGGCTGGCACCAGCCGGTGCTGGCGCTCGGTAACTTCGATGGTGTCCATCGTGGGCACGCCAAGATCCTCGAGCAGGTGGGCCGTCGCGCCGACGAGCGGGGGGCGACCGCCGCGGCGCTGACTTTCGATCCGCACCCCTCGCGTGTGGTGCGCCCAGACAAGGCGCCGCCGCTGCTGATGACCACTGAGCAGAAACTCTCGGCTCTGAAGGAGGCGGGCATGGAGGGCGTGGCCGTGGTGCGGTTCACCGAGACGTTTGCAGCGTGGGAGCCGGACGCCTTCGTGCGGACGGTCCTGGTCGAGTGGTTGAAGGTGGTCGAGGTCTGGGTGGGAGCCAACTTCCTGTTCGGCCACGACCGGACTGGGAACTTTTCGCTGCTGCGGTCGCTGGGGGCGCGCTACGGGTTCCGGGCCGAGAAGATCGACCCGGTGCGCTATCGCGATTTCGTCGTGAGCAGCACGCGGGTCCGCCGGTTGGTTACTGAGGGACGGGTTGACGAGGCGGGCGCCTTGCTCGGGCACCATTACGTGCTGGCTGGCAAGGTGGTGCGCGGTGACGGGCGGGGCCATCAAATCGGTTTCCCCACCGCGAATCTCGAGACCGAGAACGAACTCTTCCCGCCCAACGGCGTCTATGCGACCGCGGTGCTCGTGGATGGCGAGATTCACGCTGCGGTGTCGAATGTGGGGGTGCGCCCGACCTTTGGCGGCACGTCCACCCCGGTGGTCGAGTCGCATCTGCTGGACACGTCGCGCGACCTGTACGACGCCGAGATCTCGGTGGCGTTCATTCGGCGACTGCGGGACGAAGTGGAGTTTGCCGACAGTACCGCGCTACGGGCCCAGATTGGGCGCGACTGCGAGGAGGCGCGCGGCCTGTTTCGCCGTATTTCACTGTAGAATTCGAGCGAACATGAGTGAGGGCGAGAGCCAGCCGCCGATGACGGCGCTCAGTTTGGACGTGATGGTGCCGTGCGACGAGCGGTATCTCCCCATGCTCCAGCAACTGGCCGTGCGCGCGGTCGACTACTTCGCGTTTTCTGAGGACGTGCGGGCGTCGCTGGCTCAGGCGATCGACTGCGCCATGGCTGGTGCGCCGGGCTCCGACTACGCCAACGTCGGCATTTTGATGACCACCGCCGGGGGCGATCTTCGGCTCCGGGTCAGGTACCTGGGTGGGCCCGGCGGCGACGGCGCCCTCGAGTCTCTCCTCTCGCAGGCCGTCAGTGGGGCGTCCCCGCTCGAACAGTTGCGGTCCGGCGCTGTCGCCGTTGTCCTAGGCCGTGAGGATACGCACGGCGTGGCCGAGTTCTGCGAGTTGACCCAGCCGCTGCCGTGACGCGCGTTCCCGGTCTGCCGCCTGCTCCAGCTAGCTCATGCGTCTCTACAACACACTCACACGACAGGAAGAGGAGTTTGCGCCACTCCGCGACGACACGGTGCGGATGTATACCTGCGGGCTGACCGTGTATGCGCGCGGGCATATCGGCAACTTTCGCACCTTCGTCGCGCTGGACCTGTTGCGGCGCACCCTGCGCGAGGTGGCTGGCTATATGGTGCGTCAGGTGATGAACTTCACCGACGTAGATGACCGTACCATTCTCGAATCGAATAAGGCTGGCGTCTCGCTGCGCGAGTACACCGATCGCTACGTCGCTGCCTTCCGTGAGGACGCCGAGGCGCTCGGTCTCGAGGCGGTCGAGGAGAATCCCCGTGCCACCGACGAAGACAACCTTCGCTCGATGGTGGAGATGATCCAGGCGCTCACGGCCAACGGCCACACATACGAGAGTGACGGCTCGGTCTATTTCAAGATCTCCAGCTTGTCCGATTACGGGAAGCTGGCGCACCTCGACCACGAAGGGATCCAGCCCGGCGCTCGGATCGACTCGGATCGCTACGAGAAGGACGACGCCCGCGACTTCGTGTTGTGGAAGGCGACCAGCCCCGACGAGCCCACTTGGGATTTTGGGTGCGGGCCGGGCCGGCCGGGCTGGCACATTGAGTGCTCAGCCATGGCGCTCCGCCTGCTCGACGGCGCGCCGATCGATATCCACGCCGGTGGGGTCGATCTGGTGTTCCCGCACCACGAGAACGAGATCGCGCAGGCAGAAGGCGCCACCAAGGAGATGTTCTCGCGGTTCTGGGTGCACGTCGAGCACCTGCTCATGGACGAGGGTGTGAAGATGTCCAAGTCGTTGGGCAACGTCTTCACGGTGCAGGACGTCCTCGACAAGGGCTATCGCGCCTCGGCGCTGCGCTACGTCCTCCTGTCGGTGCACTACCGCAAGCAGCTCAGGTTCAACTGGGGTAGCCTCGACCAGGCGGAGGAGGCGTTGAAGCGTCTTTTCGGCTGTCTGGCCAGGCTGGAGGAACTGACCGGCGGCGAGACGCATGACGAGGTGGCCGATCGAGTCGAGGCGGCTCGCGCCGACTTTGCCGCGAAGCTGCGGCAGGACCTCAACGTGCCGGGCGCCTTGGGCGTTGTGTTTGAGCTGATTCGGTTTGTCAATACCTCGATTGATAGCGACGAACTGGGGCAGGGGGATGCGGCTGAGGTGCTGGCTGCGTTCGACGAGTTTGACAAGGTGCTGGGCGTTATCTCGCTCCGCCGCGCCGAAGAGGCGCAGCCCGGCGTGCCGGTGGACGAGATCGAGCAGTTGATCGCCGACCGCAAGGCGGCGCGCGCCCGTCGCGACTTTGCCGCTGCCGACGCCATCCGCGACGACCTCGATGCCCGCGGTGTCGCCCTCGAAGACACACCTGCGGGCACCACCTGGAAGCGGAAGTAGCGGCTGATCCTGTTTCTGTCTCCTGCCGTGCAGGGCCGGAGACTCGTGCAAGGCAGACCGTCGGCGAACGGTTGGCGCAAGCAGCGCCGGGTGGTCAACATAGTGCGGAGCTATCTCCTAGGCGCGCCGCCGGCCCGGTTCGACGTGGTGGGAGCAACCCTGGCGTCGGAGGAGTCTGCTGAGGTCGAGGTAGTCGCTAAGTGTCTCCCACGTGGGTTGGCTGTGTCTTGATGCCGCCCAACCCGCTGTGCTACGGTAGTTTGCGTGTGATCGCTTCGTGATCGCGCACGCTCGAGGGCGGGAATAACTCAGTGGTAGAGTGCGACCTTGCCAAGGTCGAAGTCGCGGGTTCGAATCCCGTTTCCCGCTCCATTTCCTCACCTAGGGTGCGGGCTCTCGCATTCTTCGGCACGGCCGGGCAGATCGTGATACCTGCCAGGTCAGCTTCGAACGGCGCCGTGGCCAAGTGGTAAGGCAGAGGTCTGCAAAACCTCCATCCCCGGTTCAAATCCGGGCGGCGCCTCCATTCTTTTCAACAACTTGCGGGGGAGACTTGGCGCCGAGGCGTCCGTAGCAGTCCCTTCAGTGAACTGGCTATGGCCGTCTCGGATCGCCAGGGTTCAGCAGTGGCTCCACCGGCAGCTTCACCGACAAGGTTTCAGTTCGTGGTGTGTAGCAGATAGTTTCGCTGCACGCTTGGAACAGCACCTCGACCGGGATCTCCAACTCCGTCGGCTGGTTGCCCGGCGCTGGACCGAACAGCTCCGAGTTCGGCGTTACCGGGATCGCGATGTCGACGACGCCTTCGTAGACATTCAGGGTGACCCCAAGCTCGGGGAATGCCAGCGGCTGCGTCGCGGGGTACCGCGCTTCACCCACCCGCAGTCCGGCGGTATCCGGGACCACCGCCTCCGAGGCTATATAGCCGTCCGGGAGCGGTCGGCCATACATGTGTAGCCCCTCTTCCAGCTCGAACCGCACGTAGATCGTCGACTGTGTCTCGAACGTCAGCGAGGAGTCTGACAGGAACACCGAGATCTGCACCTGTTCGTTGGTCAGCTCGGCCGCGGGCGTCTCGTGCCGGGCCAGAATCTCGCCCAACGCGGAGTCGCGAATTGCGCCGGCCGACTCGCGGGTGGCGTAGTGGCGGTGGAAGAACTTCTCGGTCACCACGCCGTGCTCGTCGGTGACATACACACCGGGGAACGGCACACCGTAGAAGCTCATGCCAGCGGCTTCCTCCGGGTCCTCTGGCGAGATCAGCGTATTGAGAATGCCGAAATCTCGGATGACCGCGGAGTCGACATCGGACAGCAGGGCGAAGGTCACGCCATACTGTTCGGCGAATGCCCGCAGTTGTTCCTGACTGTCGTAGCTGACACCGTAGACCTTGATGCCAGCCTCGGTGAAGAGTTCCAGATTGTCCTGCAGCTCGACCAGCTGCGTGCGGCAATACGGTCACCACACTGCCGAGCGATAGAACACAACGATCGACTTCGAGCCATCCAAGTCCGCGTGATACTCGACCACGCGGCCCTGCTGGTTCGGCAACGAGAACGCGGGCAACCGCTCACCAATCTCCGGACCGGTCGGGAACTCGTCCGACGCCGGGTAGCGCCGTCCCGGATGCGACACGGGGTAGGGGATGGTGATCCCGAGGTCGTCGGTGTTCGTGCCCGGATCCAGCACAGCGTGCGCCGACTCCACTGTTTCCTGGGTCTGGGCTAGCGCCCCGGTCAACGGCGCCACACTCAACACCAGCGCCGTCAGGACAACCCTTCTAACCATCTCTGCCTCCCGCATCGCGACTGCGACGCCATCGCCCCTACACGCGGACCACGGTTCCCACCGCGCCCCATAGGCGTATCACATCCTCTACTGGGAATGTGGTTCCCACGCCGACGGGCGCGCCGACAGAGTGGGGCCCGCGTTCGTCGCATCAGCCCCCTGCTCCCGTCAGGGCAGTGCGAGCGCGATGAGCTCAGGTACAACACCACCGACGGTCAGAGCCACGTACTGCGTGCCCTCGTGCATATAGGTCATCGGTGTCCCGATCGCGCCCGCTGGGAGATCTACCGACCCCACGATGGCTCCGGTCGTCTTGTCTCGCGCGACCAGGCGCGGACCGCCGGTCGTGCCACCGGCCGTGAGCGCACTAATCAGCAGCGTTTTCGTCAGGACCGGGCCACCCCGCCCTTCGCCGCCGAGGGGCGGGAGGTTCAGCTCCCGCAGCATCGGGTGCCGACGGTAGCGATCGCCGTCGCCGTTGGGCTGCATCCACGCGTGATCTCCGGTGTTCAGGTCGATGGCGGTCATCCGCGAGTACGGCGGTTTGAAGAGGGGTAGCCCCTGAGGCATCAGCGCTGCGGTGTTGAAACCGCCTTGCGTCAGATTCAGATTGCCGCCGTCCGCCGGGTCGGGTGTGTAGTACTGCATGACCGAGTAGGCGTTCTGCGATGGCACATAGAGCAAGCCGGTTTCAGGGTCGACGGCAGACCCGTTCCAGTTGGCCCCGCCATCAATCGCCGGGCGCTGAATGGCTCCTTGGAGGCCGCCCTCCTCCGACAGCATGGGCGGCGTGAAGAGGCCGCCGAGCCGATGGTTCCGAACCGCCTCCACCGCCATAGCTCGAATCTCAGGCGTGAAGTCAACAAGCTGATCTATTGAGGCCCCCTGGTCTTCGAACGGGAGCGGTTTGGTGGGAAACGGCTGAGTTGGCGACAAGACGTCGCCGTCCAGATTCGTGTCTACTTCGACATTCCGTTCCTCGATTGGCCAGACCGGATCGCCCGTTTCTCGCTCGAAGACATACGTGAACCCCTGCTTGCTAATTTGCGCGATGGCCTGGATGTCGCGCCCATCGACTGTCACGTCGACCAGGTTCGGATGCGTCGGAAAGTCATAGTCCCACACCCCGTGGTGCACGGCTTGGAAGTGCCATACGCGCTGACCCGTCTCGATATCGAGAGCGATCAGGCTCTCGGCAAACAGGTTGTCACCCAGTCGGTGACCGCCGTAGTAGTCGCTGGTCGCGGTACCTGTGGGTATGTAGATGTAGCCAAGCGCATCGTCGACTGCGAATGTGGCCCATGCGTTGGTATTTCCCGAATAGCGCCACGATTCGTTCTGCCAACTGTCGGCCCCGAAGTCGTCGGCCTGCGGAACCGTGCGAAATGTCCACCTTGTATCGCCGGTCCGTGCGTCGATACCCTTGACCCACCCCGGTGGCGCTTCCTTGGTGATGCTGATGTCGGAGATGACCGTGGGAGTCACGACGACATCGTGAGCGACGATGGGCGCTGAGGCGACGCCGAGCCAACTATAGCCAAGCCGGTCGGTGGTGTCCCGAGGCGCACGAGGAATGCCTTCCGCGAGATCCACCCGACCGTTGTCACCAAAGCTGCGGACGGGTTGCCCGGTGCGCGCATCGACCGCCAGAAGATAGCCGTCATTCGTACCGTAGAAGATGCGCGCATCACGGCCATCGTCCTCGGCCCAGTAGGCCAGTCCTCGTGTGTTGTAGCTCAGGACGCTGGCGTGCGGGTAGGGAGCCGCACGATACGCCTCGGGGTCATACTGCCAGCGCACCTCGCCTGTGTCGGCTTCGAGCGCCGCCGACAAGGCGAGCGGAGTCGAGACGTACACGACGCCGTCGACCATCAATGGTGTGGTCTTGAAATTGCGAATTCCGATCTCGGGGTGCAGCTCCCGCAGGGCATCCAGATCAAGCGCCCCGTCTGCCGACACCCATCGCCAGGCGATCTCGAGCGAGGAGAAATTCGTCGCATCGATCTGATCGAGCGGAGAGTACTTGGTACCACCGAGGTCGCCGGCGTAGGTACGCCACTCGCCATTGGCCGCGCCGTACTGGGCCAGCGCGGGGCTCGGCCATAGTGCGAGAGACAAGGCCACCAGGCCCAAGACAGAGCCGAACAATCTACGTCGCATACGCACCCCCTGCGGTCGGTTGTGGGACGATTTAACTCCGAGTATAGCCGCGGGTAATGTAGTAGAAACCTTAGGGCAACGCTGGGGGAAGATCCCGTCCTCCTCTGTTTCCAGAGCTTGCAGGTGGGACCGGGCACACCGCGCTGGGCCTAGTGCCATACTGTGTTCTGTCATGGGGCAATCGCTAGATCGAACCACCGTCGTCTTTGCGCACGTACTCCTGATCGCGGGCGCCGGTCTCTCGTTCGCGCAGGGGCCGAGCATTGTCCCGGCGGTTCCGCCACCGTCTGAGGCGATGCTGCTCCACACCGCCGAGTACCAGATCCGGGTCGTACCAGTCGTCGACGGACTGTCACATCCGTGGGGCATGGCGTTTCGGAACAACGGCGACATCCTGATCACCGAACGGGACCGCAGCGCGTTGCGGATCGTCCGTGACGGCCAGCTCCTGGACCAAGACGTCTCGGGTGTCCCGAAGGCGTTTCTGGATTCACGACCGGCGGGCTTGATGGATGTGGCCGTCCACCCTAAGGATGACAGCCTCGTCTACTTGACCTACTCGAAACCGAAGACATGTGGAGGTGAGCTGGGCTCGACGATCGCGTTGGCGCGTGGCCGGCTAGAGGGTGACTCGTTAACTGATGTTCGGGACCTCTTCGTAGCTGAGGGATGGGAGAAGGGTGTTGCAGCCTCCCGCCTTCTGTGGGCTCCGGATGACACACTGTTCATGACGGTGGGCGGAGCGATGCGGTCCTATGTTGTCGCCACGCCTCCCGATGGGTGCCGCGTGGTTGGACGAGAGGATGCGCAGGATCCAGGCACCCACTTTGGCAAGTTGCTTCGCCTACAGGATGATGGTGGCGCCGCCGCAGATAACCCGTTCCTTGACCGCGAGGACTACCTTCCGGAGATCTACTCGCTGGGCCACCGCAACCAGATCGGCCTTGCCCATCACCCTGGTACGGGCCAGCTCTGGGCGACCGAGCACGGTGTTCAGGGAGGGGACGAAGCCAACATTATCGAGCCTGGTTCCAACTACGGGTGGCCGATCGCAACTTACAGCCGCGAATACGGTGGCCCCCCGATCTCTGGCCTATCCGAAGGACCGAGTTTCACGGGCCCCGAGTTGATGTGGTGGCCGTCAATTGGGCCCTCGGGGCTAACCTTTTATACCGGCAAGCATTTCCCGAAGTGGCAAGGGAGCCTGTTCGTCGGTTCGATGATGGTCGGGCGAATGCAGCGGACAGGACACCTAGAGCGGGTCGTCTTTAATCGCCTTGGGCAGGAAGTTCGGCGGGAGTGGTTGCTCACGGATCTGAAGCAGCGGATCAGGCACGTCGTCCAAGCCCCAGATGGGTTCCTGTATCTGCTGACGGAGGAGGAGGACGCGATCCTCCTCAGGATCGAGCCAGCGCTCGCCGTGACCGATCCGCCCGGCAATATTCTGACGATGCCGGCCTGGACGCCGTTTCGCGTGCCACCACTGCCGGAATTGGAGTGGAGCAGTGCACAGCGGGATGTTGTCGAGCGGTACGGCGTCGACAGCACTCTAGATAACGCTCTCCATGTCTTGCTCCGCGCTCCTGGTATGGCGGGCCGGGTCTTCCCGCTGCTCAACTACGTAAGGAACGAGTCAACGCTGTCACCGCGTCACCGAGCACTACTTATCCTACGCACGGCCTGGCTGACCCAGAGCGCTAGCCTGTGGGCCAGCCTGACGAGTTACGCCGCCGATACGGGGCTGAACGGGGATGATGTGCGGCGTGTCGCGGCGGGACCTGCGGAAGGATGGAGTGACTTCGAGACTCTGCTTATTGGCTTGGCCGACGAGATGTACCGCAACTCGTCGGTGACCGACAGGACCTGGCAGCGTCTGGCCGAGCAGTACAACCGAGACAATTTGATTGATGCGGTCGTGACCGTCGCGACCGTTGCCGCGCAAGCGACTCTGTTTAACGCGATCGGCGTGCAGCCAGACGCTGATGTTGCCTCCTTCCGACTGCCTGCATCGACGGTCGCCTATCGGCTCGCGGCACCGGGTCGTGAGTTATCGCTCACGACGCCGCGGGTGGAGCCGGTCGATGGTGACGGATCGCGGCTTGCCCGCACACTTCGTCAGCATACGGTGCTTGCCGATCGGTGGCAGGACAATGAGAACTACGTTTTCAGCGCAGACCGGTCCAGGCTTACACCGTACGACCGAGAGTTGCTGACGCTCCGTACCGCTTGGAACACGCAGTCGGTCTACGAGTGGGCCAAGCACGTCGGAAGTGTTGGGCGCGCGCGTGATCATGGCCTGGATCCGGTCTGGATTGCGCAAGGGGCGGATGCGCTAGGCTGGAGCTCAAGAGAGCTTTCATTGATCGAAGCGGCGAACGAGATGTACCGCGACGCCACGATCGCCGATTCAACATGGAACGACCTCAGTGAGCACTACGACACACACCAGCTGATGAGCATCGCTATGACCGTTGCGCGATCTAGAATGGTCTCGATGACGCTCAACGCGTTGGGCGTACAGACTCTGCCAACAGACGAAGCGTTCCCGGTTCTCGAAGGGTATTAGCGCCTCGCGGTCATCTCGAGGCGGTCTGAGTGAAACAAGAGATGAAAGGACGAACGAGATATGAGTGATGCGAACGTGCAGGTGGTGAAGGAGATCTACGAGCGATTCCGTGCGGGCGATGGCGAAGGGTTTCTCGCGCTATTGTCCGATGACGTGGTCTGGGATCATCGAGGACCAGACGGGCCAGCGTTCAACAAGCTATACGAGGGAAAAGCTGCGGTTGGAGAGTTTCTGGGTGAACTGGGCGCTGCTGAAGAAGCGCTTGTGCTCGAAGACAGAGAGTATTTCACCAGTGGTGACCGAGTCGTGGTCTTGGGATTCATGCGGTTTCGGGCCTTAGCAACCGGGAAGGAATGGGAATCCGATTGGGCCATGGCGATGACCGTGCGCGATGGTCTGGTCACGCACTGGCGAATCCTATTCGATATGGGACGTGAAGCGGACGCACTTCGCGGTTAGTCCACATCCGGTGTCGTTCTTTCGTTCGGCGGAACACAACACCTACCTGCAACGCCACGCCCTTTAGGCGTCGATGCCTTGCGTCCATCAGGAGCGCCCACAGGTTCTCCATAGGGGCTTGGCGTTGCACTGCTGGGATTCCTTTCTTTAGCGGGCAGCGCTGGCGGTTATGATAGGCGGCTGTGTCACTCCGAATATTGGTGACTGGGTACACCTCGTTCGTTCTGGGCCACGCGTTGCTATCGGTTGCGACGGCGCAGATCGTCACGCCGGCAGGGCGAACGGATCCAGCCCACGCTGCGCTCGACGTTAGGCCATTCGACAACCTTGGTGGGGATGCCCTCGACGACTGGATCGGGCAGGGCATCGCAGAGACCATTGCCATAGATCTCAGCCACGCTACGCCTCCTGGCGTGCGGTGGCGGGTTACTGGCGCGTTTCAGCGGTCTGGGGAGGTTCTCAGTATTACCGCGCGGCTGGAACTGAGCGCCGACGGGGCCCCGCGTGTCGTCGAGGTCAACGGTGCTTTCAAGGACCTCTTCCCGCTGCAGGACGAACTGGTCGCGCGTCTCGCGGAAATCCTGCAGGAGACGCCCGCGAGCCGTCCGCCCTCTCCAGCGGGAGACGCCGGTCGCATGGCCGGGTTTGAGGGCATTCTCGGTCCACCTCCTCCGGCGCCTCCCGCCGTGGTGGCCAGGGACGCCCAGGGGCGGGTGACGATGCGCGCCATCCGCCTCGACGAGCCGCTGCGACTCGACGGTCAGTTAGATGAGCGTCTCTACCGTGAGGTCGAGCCGGTGACTGGAATGATCCAGCAGGAGCCGGACGAGGGTGCTCCCGCGACCGATCAGACCGAGATCTGGGTGGCGTTCGACGCCGATACCCTGTATGTGTCGACACGCTGCTGGAGCGAGGAGCCCGGGCGCATCATCGCCGATGTGATGAATCGCGATGGCATGAATATGTGGGGCAACGAGACCATTACGGTGGTCCTCGATACGTTCTACGACCGGCGGAACGCGTTCGCTTTCGCCACCAACGCGGTAGGGGGACTGGTCGACTCCCTGATCACTGACGAGCGAAGCCAAAACGTCGACTGGAACACCGTGTGGGATGTCCGTGTCGGGCGCTTCGACCAGGGGTGGACCATGGAGATGGCCATTCCGTTCAAGTCACTGCGTTACCGGGCCGGACAGATGCAGCCCTGGGGTCTTAACGTTCAGCGTCGTGTCGTGTCGAAGAACGAAGTTTCGTTCATTACCCCGATGCCGGCGTCGTTGGCCTGGGAAGGGCTCTACAAGATGTCGTCGGCGGCGACGCTCGCCGGGCTCGAGGTGCCGGACTCCGGGGCGCGCGTCGAGCTCAAGCCGTATGCGATCTCCGACCTCAGCTCAGATCTGAACGCGACCCCGATGGTTCGGAACGCTCTGGGCGGAGACGCAGGCTTCGACGCCAAGTTCGGGGTTACCGCCGGGCTCACGGCTGACGTCACCTACAACACTGATTTCGCGCAGGTTGAGGTGGATGAGCAGCAGGTGAACCTGACCCGGTTCAGCCTCTTTTTTCCCGAGAAGCGGGAGTTTTTCCTCGAAGGTAAGGGCATCTTCGATTTCGCCGGCGGGCAGCAGGGCGGTGACGCCGCCACGTTCTACTTTGGTGGCAGTGAGTATGGAGGGACCACCGCCCCCATCATGTTCTTTAGCCGGCGCATTGGGCTGCAGAATGGCCGTACCGTCCCTATTCAGGCGGGCGGACGCCTGACGGGGAAGGTGGGGCCCTACAGCCTCGGGTTGCTGAACGTGCAGACGGGCGACGAGGCAATCTCGGGCGCTCGGCCGACGAACTTCTCCGTGGTCCGGGCCAAGCGCGATGTGCTTCGCCGGAGCGCAGTTGGGGCACTGTTCACGGGTCGTTCGGTGTCGCTTGAGGGCAACGGGGCGAATCAGACCTTCGGTGTCGACGGGGTCTTCTCGTTCTACGACAACGTTCGCATCACTTCCTACCTAGCTCGCACCCAGACATTGGGCGTGAGCGGCGACGACACGAGTTATCAGGCGCAGTTCGAGTACGGGGGCGATCGCTGGGGGCTTACCCTGGATCGACTGGCAGTCGGCGCCAACTTCAACCCCGAGCTCGGCTTCGTGCCTCGTCGCGACTTCCGACGCAATTTCGCCCAGTTTCGGTTCAGCCCGCGGCCGCGCTCGCTGCCGTCGATCCGGAAGTTCCTGTTCCAGGCAAGTCTCGACTATACGACCGATGGTGCCAATCAACCGGAGACCCGCCTCCAGCAGGGGATCTTCGGAATCGAGTTCGAGAACGGCGACTATTTGTTCGCCGGCACCACCAGCAACTACGAACGGCTCGCCCGTCCCTTCGACATCACATCGGACATCGGCATTCCGGTGGGCGGTTACAACTTCGTCAACACACGGGTGGTCTACGCGTTTGGACAGCAGCGGATGCTGTCTGGCGGCCTCAGCGTCGACCACGGTGGCTTCTTCGACGGTGATCGCGTCGGGGTGGGTTACACGTTCGGACGGCTTACGGTGTCACCGCGTCTGAGCGTCGAGCCCTCGGTGTCGTTGAATCGAATCACGTTGCCTCAGGGCGAGTTCGAGACCAGGCTCGTCTCGGCTCGTACGACTTATTCGGTGACGCCGCGGATGTTCGTCGCCGCGCTGGTGCAGTACAACTCCACCCTCGATTCGCTGGGGACGAACCTCCGGTTCCGCTGGGAATACCAGCCGGGGAGTGAACTGTTCGTGGTCTACACCGACGAGCGGAACACGCTCGATTTCCGCTCGCCGGTACTCGAGAATCGCGCCCTGGTGATCAAGCTAACTAGGCTCTTCCGCTTTTAGGTCCGTGCCGGCCCTCTGTCCCGGGCTGCGGAGCTTCTAAGTTCAGCCGGCGGAGGCTTTGTAGCAGGAATTGGGCGGAAGCCCGGTGGGAGCTGGGCTGCCCCTGGCTCGTAGCCAGCCTATCGGCGTAACTTCCGTGCTACGGTAAGCGGCATCAAGAGTTCTGCGACCAGGTCGCAAGGGGAGAGGTCATGTCATCGAAGCGAACTTTGCAGTTGTTGTCGTTCGGTTGTGCTGGAAGCCTCCTGGCCGGCTGCGGTGCGCCGTCCGAGTCGCCTGCCGCCATGGAAGAGCCGGCCTCGGCCTCGATGCCGGCCGGTAATCCCATCAGCGGTGAGGGGATGCCAAATCCAAATCCGGTCGTCACCCAGAACTGGGGCGATTTGCCCGAGGGGCGGGAGTGGGGCTCGACGGCCGGGGTCGACATCGACCCGAATGACGGGCATCTCTGGGCGTACGAACGATGCGGCGCCGGTACCTTTGGCGCGGGAGCGCCGGTCAACTGTGACAACAACCCGGTCGGCCCGATCTTCAAGTTCGATCGGAACACGGGTGAGGTGCTCGCCAACTTTGGGGGCGGCGTCATGGTCACCCCGCATGGGATCCATGCCGCGGAAGACGGCACCGTCTGGGTGACCGATTTCGCCGGGAACGCGGATGGTACCAAGGGACACCAGGTGCACCAGTTCAGCCCCGAGGGCGAACTGCTCATGAGTCTGGGAACTGCGGGCCAGCCTGGCAGCGGACCCAACCAACTCAACCAGCCCAACGACGTCATCGTCGGCCCCGACGGCAGCATTTACGTCTCGGACGGTCACCAGGGTCAGAACATGACCAGCAACCAGGCGATCGAGCAAGGGCTCGAGGCGGGCGCGACCGGTCGCATCCTTAAGTTCGCGCCCGATGGCACCTTCATCAAGGAATGGGGCCAGATCGGTGTCCGCCATGGCGAATTCCGCACGCCGCACGCGATGGAGTTCGACGCTGAGGGGCGCTTGTGGGTAGCCGACCGCGGCAACCACCGGATCGAGATCTTTGACCAGGAAGGCAACTACCTTGAGTCACGTTACGCCTATGGCCGGATCAGCGGTCTGTTCATCCAGGATGGGATGGTCTACGCGATTGACTCCGAGTCGGGCCCGATCAATCACCCGAACTGGCGGAACGGCGTCCGGATCGGACCGGTGGACGGCGACCACATCACCGCCATGATCCCGCCTTTCGAGCGGGAGAATCGGGTCTACCAGGGCACCGCGGGTGAGGGGGTTGCCGTGGATGCCGACGGAAACGTGTTTGCGGCCGAGGGGCCGAACTCGCTGGCGCAGGCCGGCGGCGCGTTCACGAAGTACTCGGTGCAGTAGGCACGAATGGGTTGGGGGCCGCTACGGTTGGCCCTCGACCGCTTTCTCCAGTTCCCGTAGCCGTTTCAGCATCGACGGCAGCTTCCGGATCATCACCTGTTCGCGCTTCCACTGGGTAATGGGCCGGGCGGGATATCCCGTATAGTCACCTTTCTCGTACTTCTGCGCGTGACCGGCCGCGGCGCGTCCGGTAAAGCGGGCGCCGTCGGCAATTTCCAGATGGTCAGCGAAGCTCGACGCGCCCGCGAGCACCGCGCCTTTGCCGATCTTGGTGCTGCCGCCGATGGCCACGTCTCCGCACACGATCGTGTCCTGGCCGATGCTGACGTTGTGGCCAATCTGGGCGAGGTTGTCGATCTTCACACCGCGCGAGATCGGGGTGGTGCCAAACGCGGCCCGGTCGATGCAGGTGTTGGCGCCGACGTCGACCTTGTCGTCGAGTGTGACCACGCCCACCTGGGGAATCGGTTGGTGTCCCTCTGGGGTGGGGTAGTAGCCGAACCCGTCCGATCCGATCACGGCCCCGTTCTGCACCACCGAGTCACGGCCTACGACGCATCGTTCGCGTATCGTCGCGCCCGAGTGCAGGATCGAGCCCGAGCCGATCGCGGCGTGTGGGTAGATCACCACCCCCGGGTACAGTACCGCCTCGTCGGCGATGATGGCATGCGCGCCCACCGAGCAGAAGGCGCCGATATGGACGTCTCGGCCGACCTCGGCCGACGGGTGGATGTCGGCCTTATCGCTGATCACCCGCTCTATCTCGATCTCCGCGTAGAAGAGCGGCACCAATGAGATCATCGCTGCTAGCGGTGCCTGGACGCGAATAAGCGGCGGGCCCGGGTCGGGGAACTCGTCGATCGTGTTGCTGACGATCAGCGCGCGAGCCTGGAGGCTGCCCAGTACCTCCGCCAGTGCGGCGGACGTGGTGGCGCTCGAGAAGGCGATGGCGTCTGGCGCCTGTTCGTCGAGCGAGCAGACGCCATGGATGCTGACGTCGGCGTCGCCGACCAGGGTGCCATCCAGGTGTTCGGCCAGCGCGCCCAGAGGGAGCACCGTATCGCGAGGTACGAATATCACCCTTAGATTGTAGTGGCTCCCTCAGGCTCCCGGGCGCCTCACCTACCGCTAAGTCGCCACTCGCAGTAGTCGTCGAAGCGGTCCAGCCGCACCTCATCGCCCTCGATACTCCGGCGGCCCTGTAGCTGCTGAGCGTCGTGCTGTTCACCGGTTTGTCCTCACCCCGGTTGACTGATGCGGTCATCATACGTGAGCCGATGGCGCCTCCATCTGACCTCGTCGGACGGTACCAGCAGCATCTGGCCGAGACCCGGGCGCGTCTTGACCGCGTGCTCGGAGCGATGCTGCCGTCGCCAGACGTCGACCTGCGGCCCAGTCCGATCGACAGTGGTTTCCGGAGCCATGCGCGCTTCTCGGTCGAGCTTCTCGAGGGGCGCTGTGCGGTGCTCGGGACCGACCCGCTGAACGGCTCGGCGGACTGGCGGTCCACGGTCTGGATCCTGCCGAGCGTCGGGCGTCGGCTGGTGGAGAGGGTCGTTGCGCATGTCGAGGAGACCTCCAGCCGGTTTCCCGTGCGCGGGTTCGATCTGTGCCTGGGGCAGGGCACTGAGCAGGCTCACCTTGTCGTGGCCGTCGATCGTGCCGAACAGGTGTCGTTCCTCCCCTGGGCGCAGGCGATGTTGGAGCGGGACCAGCGACTTACCGGGGTGTCGGTGCCGTCGCAGTTACTTACGGTAGGCGAGCCGTTCGTCCAGCATCGGGTGTGTGCGGTCGAACTACGGTCGCATCCGCTGGCGTTCTTCCAGACCAACCACCGGCTGGCCGACCAGCTGTTCGCCGCTGTACGTGATGCCGCCGGTCGGGATCCGGCGGACGACCTGCTGGACCTGTATTGCGGGGCTGGTGTTCATGGCCTGTTGGCTGGAGCTGGCCCGGTGCTTACCGGGATCGATTCGGACCCCCGCGTGGTCGATGTGGCACGGTTCAATGCTCGGCGACTTGGCCGCGCCGCTCGCTACATTCGTGCCGAAGCCGCGTCGTACCTCGCTCGACCCTGGCCGCGACCGCCTGCGCTTGTCATTGCGAATCCCCCGCGCGCCGGGTGTGGCGAGGCGGTGAACGCGGCGCTCGGAACGCTGCGACCTCCCCGCGTGTGCCTCGTGTGTTGCTCCGCGGAGTCTCATGCGAGAGACCTAGACCAGCTCGGCGCGGCGGGCTACGCGGTCGAGCGGTGCACCGCGTTCGACATGTTCCCGTTCAGCCTGCACGTTGAGTGTGTTTCCGAGCTCCGGCTCCGTTGAGTTCTCCAGTGGCGCGGTTGCAATCGAAGTCCGTTCGGCTACACTTGCCCGACCGGGATCGGGACGACGACACACGGGTACGTTCCAGGAGAGTGGATATGACGCGACGGGGATTGGATCGACCTCTCGGCGCCCAGGGCGCGAGCCGGCGGCAGCTCTTTAAGCTTTTGGCCGCCAGTCCATTCTTGGGCCTGGCGGCGGCCGGGCTGCCGGCGAGCTGGCAGCGGGCGCTGGCCAATGAGGCCGAGCGTCGCGCCGTGGCACCGGCCGCGACCTGTGCCAAGTGCGGGGTTGAGATGCCGCTCGCTACCTCTCGGCAGGAGTATCCCGGGTTGGGCCAGGCGCCAGAAGCGCAGCCGCCGGACGCGATCGACGGACAGTTCAACGGACAGCTGATCGAGTCGGTCGATGACGCGATCAACGTGTGGGACTTCGAGCGGGTCTGCCACGCGAACAATCTGCCCCAGCATTGGGACTATCTGCACCTTGGGGTTGACGACTTCGAGACCCGGTGGGCCAATCGCGAAGGGTTCACGCGCCGGATCATCCGGCCGCGCCGTCTAGGGCCCTCGGCCAACAATCCGGATCTTTCGACCGAGCTCTACGGCCAGCAGTTCGAGTCGCCGCTGTTTCTCTGTCCGGTCGCAGCCAACGAGGGATATCACACCGAGGGCGAGGCGGGCGCGGCCCGCGCCGCCGGCACGCACGGCATCCTCCAGATGCAGTCCCACTCGAGTTCCCAGTCTTACGACGAGATTATGGAGGCTCGTGGCGAGCCGCACTGGTTCCAGCTCTATACGGTGCCAGATTTCAATGTTAACCAGCGGGTTATCGACCGGGTCGAGTCGGCCGGCTGCCCGGTGTTGGTCTGGACCGTCGACCTGATCGGCGGGAGCAACCGCGAACTCGTTCGCCGGACACTCCAGGGTGACGGGTACGAGGGAGCGCTCTGTCAGAATTGTCACAATCATCAGCCTGGTTACCAGCGGCCGATGCGTGCGGGGCTTGAGGGACCAGCCGGCGAGCGCTATCCCTACGACTGGGACTATGTGAAGCGGCTTCGAGACATCACCCAGATGAAGCTCGTGCTGAAGGGGATCGTGACGGCCGAGGAAGCCGAGCTGGCCGTGGACGCCGGCGCCGATGGCATCTTCGTGTCGAATCACGGCGGTCGCGCGGAATCGAGCGGTTGGGCTTCGATTGACTCGCTACCCGAGGTGGTGCAGGCGGTCCGGGGGCGGGTGCCCGTGTTCATCGATAGCGGCGTGCGTCGAGGCACCGACATCTTTAAGGCGCTGGCGCTTGGCGCCGATGCGGTCGGCATCGGCCGGCCGTACGTGTGGGGACTGGGTGGCTTTGGCGAGGACGGTGTGTCCAAGGTCATTGATCTGCTGCACGACGAGCTTCGGATCGCGATGCGTCAGACCCGCACCGCCGCCATTGACCAGATCACCTCGCGCATGGTGATGGAGGGCAAGAATCCCATCATGATGCGCGAAAGCCGGATGGGCTTTGGACTCTGAGGAAGTTATGGGAATCGTGACGCGTGGGTTAGCGCTCTTCTGTGCCGTCCTCGGTGTGGCGGCGGTCACTTCGGCCCAGACGGTTGATTTTGCTGTGTCTGGCAATTCGACGATCCGCGGCTGGACCTGCGAGGTTAGCGGCACCGCGGAGGTCACCGCGGGCGGGGGTGCCGCCGCTGCCGGGTTCTCGTCAGGCGTGCAGGGTGTCACCCTCACGGTGCCCGTCGCCGAGTTCACCTGTCCCAACGAGGAGATGACCGAGCACCTCATGGAGGCCATGCGGCCCGACGAGTTCGGCGAGATCACCTTCCAGATGGATGGCTACGAGGTCACGTCAAATGGGGCGACGGCCACCGGGGCGCTCACCATCCTAGAGACGACCGAGACCGTTGCGGTGCCGATGACGCTGACCGAGTCTGGAACTGGCGCGGCCATTGAGGGTGAAGTTCGCCTCGACATGACCGACTATGGGGTCGAGCCGCCTACCGTCATGCTAGGCATGCTCAGGGTGAGGCCTCAGATCACTATCGAATTCGGTGGTACCGTCGCTCCATAGTTAACAGGGCGACTAAAGTCCCTGATCAACAGTTCTTAATACGGATCCAGCGCTTCCTAGCTCTGACCGCTTGGTCGATGTCTGTTGTTGTGCGACTTCCGGTGGCGGTCCTCGTGTGGAGAGACGGAGACGGTGATGAGACGTAGAGAGATTGTGCGCGCGCTAGTGGTGGCAATGGCGAGTGGCGCGCTGACGGTAACTCCGGTCGTGGCACAACCCGACCCGGTTGAGATCATGGAGCGCGTCGACCGACTGCTCCGCGGCGATTCGAGTCGGGGCGTTGCCACTATGGAGGTGGTCACCGAGAACTGGGAGCGCGAGATCACCATGGAGATGTGGTCGCTCGGTACCGAGTTCTCGCTGGTGCGGGTGCAGGCGCCGGCGCGGGAAGCGGGGACGGCGACGCTGATGGCCGAGGACAACATCTGGAACTATCTGCCAAAGGTGGAACGTACCATCAAGATCCCATCATCAATGATGGGCGGCTCCTGGATGGGGTCCCACTTCACCAACGATGACCTGGTGCGGGAGAGTCAGCTCATAGAGGACTACGACATCGAGATCGCGTTCGCCGGCGACCGTGACGGCGACGACGTGTGGGAGTTCCGCCTGACCCCAAAACCAGAGGCGGCCGTCATCTGGGGGCATCTCGAGTTTCGGGTGCAGCAGCTTGACTACATGCCGCTATGGTCCCGTTTCTACAACGAGGACGGCGAGTTGGTGCGCACGATGGAGTACAGCGAGTTTACGGAATTCGCCGGCCGGCTGGTGCCTGCGGTGATGGACATGCAGCCGCACGACAAACCGGGTGAGCGTACGACGATTCGCTACGAGGAGCTAGAGTTCGACCTCGACATCGACGAGTCATTCTTCTCTCTGCAGCGGCTGCAGCGGCGGCGCTGAACGGGTACGCGACTGATGGCCGAGTCTCCCTGGTCTCGTATCGGTTGGCGCAACCTCGGCCGGAACCGCAAGCGCACGGTCCTAACCGCGCTCGGGCTCGCCGTCGGCTTCTTCGCGGTGGTGTTCATCGTTGGCTGGTCGCAGGGCCTGATGGTGGCAATGGTCGAGAGTGCCACCTCGCTCGTCAGCGGCCAGATCGAGATCCACGACGCCGAGTTCCGGCCCGAACGCAGCCTCTACGACACCATCGGCGGTCGGGATGGGACCGACGTAGATGCGATGCTGGCGGCGCTTGACGCTGACCCGGCGGTGGTGGCTGCTGCGCCGCGGGTCTATGCCGGTGGGCTGGTTAGCTCCGGCGACTCGACGTCGGCCGGGATGCTGATGGGCATCGACGTGGCGCGGGAACTCGGGCTCACCCGGTTCCTCAACGAGTTGCGCGATGGTGCGCTCCCGGAGGCCGGTCGCAACGAGCTGCTGGTGGGCGAGGAGATGGCTCGTCAGCTGTCGGTGGCGCCGGGCGATGAGCTGGTGGTGGTGGCCTCGGGCGCCGACGGCTCGATGGCCAACGACCTGTACACGGTGTCGGGCGTGTTCCGCTCCGGGCTGGTCGAGCTTGATCTGACCTTCGTGGTACTGCCGATGGGCGACTTGCAGGATCTGGTGGTACTCGACCGGGGACGCATCCACGAGGTGGCGGTGTCGACCGTCGACCCCTGGATTGCCGAGGCGACGGCCGAGCGGCTGGGCGGCGCGTTTCCCGCCACCGGCCGGCCGCTCGAGGTGGTGCCCTGGCAGGAGCTGAACCCGGCCATGGTCGAATACGTCACGCTGGCCGACGCGATGTATTTCGTGATCGTGATCCTGGTGTTCTCCATCGCCATCTTTGGCGTTGCCAACACGATGCTCATGGCGACCTACGAGCGCCGGCGCGAGTTCGCGGTGATGCTGGCACTAGGCGCCACACCGCGGTCGGTGCGGAGCGTGGTGCTGCACGAGGGGTTGGCCCTAGGGACGCTGAGCCTCGCCTTGGGTGCGGTCCTGACCTTCCCGTTCATGATCTGGTTCCACGAGGCGCCGCCCGACTTGAGCTGGGCGATGTCAGACGTGACGCTGATGGGGGCACTGTTGACCCCCAGCCTGCGGGTCGAGTACGACGTTCCCTTCTGGTGCGGCGCGGCCGCAGCGCTCTTCGTCACGGCACTCCTGGCGGCGCTCTATCCGTCGTGGCGGGCCTCGCGTGTCCCGCCGGCCGACACCCTGGCGGGGCTGTAGCATGCCGACTCCACGCCGCGCGATGCACACCGGCGTCATCGTCCAACTGGCGATGCGGAATCTTCGTCGGCACCTGCGACGCACCATCCTCACCGCGCTCGTGATGGTCCTCGGCGGGGGGCTGCTGATCTTCGCCTTCAGCCTCGGTGACGGGACCCACGAGAACTGGATCGATTCAGGCGTGCGTACTTCCACCGGGCACGTCACCGTCCAGCAGCCGGAGTTCCAAACCAGCCGCAAGATTGAGCACCGGTTGCCGGCTGATATCCGGAAGCGAGCCGAGACCGTTCTCACCTCGGGGGAGCTCACTGATCAGGTGGTGGCTGTGTCGTCTCGGCTTAGCCTGAGCGCGCTGGCTAGCTCGGCGGCCGGCGCCCGCCCGGCCCAGATCCTGGCGGTGGATCCGGTGGCCGAGTCAGCGTTCAGCACGCTCGACGAGCAGGTCGTTGAGGGCCGCTATCTCGAACCAGATGACCGGCTGGCCGCCTACATCGGTGTGGGGCTGGCGGAGAGTCTTGAGCTGAATCTGGGGGCCCGGATGGTGGTGCAGGCGCAGGACGCCGACGGGGAGATCAGCGGGCAGCTGCTCCGCGTGGTCGGCATCTTCCGCAACGGTGTGCCTGAGGTCGATCAGGGCATCGTCCACATTCCGCTCGGTATCGCCGGCGAGTGGCTCGGCTCGGGCGAGGACGTCACGAATGTCGGTGTGGTGTTGGCCGACAGCGCGGCGGCGCCGGCCGTCACCGCCTCGGTGGAGCGGGCGTTGTCCGAGCCGATCGGCCGCGGCGAGGCTCGGGTTATCGGATGGCGCGAGGCGAACCCGGCACTAGCGGCGGCGGTGGCGATCGACGACTTCGGCAACTACGTCATCTTCGGCATTCTGTTTCTGATTATCGCCTTCGGCATCGTCAACACCGTGCTGATGTCGGTGCTGCACCGGCATCGTGAGTTCGGGGTGCTGCAGGCGCTTGGACTGACGCCGGGGCAGACCGGGGCCGTGGTGCTGATTGAGGGGCTGACGCTCACCGCGATGAGCGGTTTCATCGGGGTGACTCTCGGCGGGCTACTCACCTGGTACTTCTTCGGCGATGGGCTCGATTTCTCGGTGCTGATAGGGGAAGAGATGACCTTCTCTGGTGTGGTCATCGACCCGGTGATGGTGCCCCAGTTCCGCCCTGCCCGTCTGGCGCAGACTCTAGCGTTCATCCTGTTTATCGGCGCTGTCGCGTCGGTGTATCCCGCCCTCCGCGCGATGAAAATCGACGTTGCCGAGGCGATGAAGTTCGACCGATGACGACACCCGATACCCTCGCCGTCGAGACCGAACACCTCTGGAAGACCTACACGCAGGAGGCCGAGGAGGTGCACGCCGTGCACGACGTGTCACTGACCGTCGAGCGCGGTGAGTTCACTGCTTTGGCCGGCCCGTCTGGTTCGGGCAAGACCACGCTGCTGAACGTCATCGGCGGGCTGACCCGGCCCACCAGCGGCAAGATCCGGGTGGCCGGGCAAGAGCTCACCGACATGTCGAATCAGGAGTTGGCCGAGCTGCGGCTCGATCAGATCGGATTTGTCTTCCAGGCCTACAATCTGCTGCCGGTGCTCACCGCGATGGAGAACGCCGAGTTCCCGATGCTGCTGCAGGCCGTCGACGCTGCTGAGCGGCGCGCTCGGGTCGAGGCGCTCTTCGAACGCACCGGCCTCATGGGATTGGAAGACCGGCGACCAGGGAAGCTGTCGGGTGGGCAGCAGCAACGGGTGGCGGTGGTGCGGGCGGTGGCGAGCAAGCCGGCGCTGGTGCTGGCCGACGAGCCGACCGCGAATCTCGATTCGGCCGCCAGCGCGGCGCTGCTCGACATGATGGTGGAGCTGAACAACGACCTTGGCGTGACGTTCGTTTTTGCAACCCACGACGCTCGGGTGATGGAGCGCTCGCGCCGGCTGGTGCAGATGGTCGACGGCCGGGTCGATTCAGACGAGATCCGCGCTGTATGACGAGCCGCGTCGTCCGCGGGCTGCTCCTCGCCGGCCTGGTGCTGGGCGGTGCGTTGCCAGCCGCGGCGCAGACGTCGTGGCTTTCGGGTTATCTCCAGACGGTTCCCTTCTTTAGCGCGTCCACCGAGATCTCGCCATCGAACGTGGCCGACTTCAGCCGGCTCCGGCTGTCGATGGAGCCGTCCCTGGGGCCGCTGTCGTTCGAGGTGGCCTATGAACATGCTGCCACGGCGCAGCAGCGAAACAGCCGCGCCGGGTTCGGTCTGGGTGCCGTCCCCAGCGGGGGCGAGTGGTTCGACCTGGACTGGACCATTACCGAAGAGGACCACGTGCGCTGGCGCCATCGGTTCGACCGGCTGGCGGTCGCGTGGCGACCGGTCGGGGCGGTTGAGGTGACCGTGGGTCGGCAGGCGGTCTCCTGGGGCACGACCCTTTTCTTGACACCGGCCGACCCGTTTCTGCCGTTCAACCCCGCCGATCCCTTTCGCCAGTTCCGCGGTGGGGTCGACGCGATGCGTGCGCGGATCTACCCCGGGCCACTCAGTCAGATCGATCTGGTGGTGCGGCCCAGCGACACCCTGCTCGGTGAGGAGGTCACCGCGCTGGGACGAGGACTGACGTCGATCGGGACCTGGGAGGTCTCCGGTTGGGCCGGCACGCTCTACGGTGACACGGCTGGCGCCGGGGCGTTCGCGGGCGGTATCGGCGCCTGGGCCGTGCGCGGCGAAGGCGTACTCCGCGAGGTCGACGGGCAGGTCGTGTTCCGTGGCACCCTTGGTATCGACCGGATCGTGCAGCTGGGCGGACGCGATCTGTTCCTGGTAGCTGAGTATCAGCGGGACAACCTAGCCGCCGCCGGGCCGGACGGCTATCTCACGTTGGTACAGTCTGCCCCGTTCCGCCGTGGCGAGTTCCAGGTGCTAGGGCGTGACGAGACGGCGATCCAGGCGTCCTACCAGGTGCACCCCCTCTGGGCTGTCGCCGGGCTGTGGCTGGTGAACCTGAACGATGGGAGCGCCCTCATTTCGCCCAGTGTTTCCTATTCAGCGTCGAACGACGTCTCGGTGGGCGCCGGTCTGTACTTCGGTATGGGGGACGACGAGATTACGCCGCTCCGTCCCGTACCGTCCGAGTATGGCCTGGCGGGTCAGACCGGTTACATTTCCCTCGCCTGGTTCTTCTAGGTTTCCTGACAAGCCGTCCGTTTGGTTGGCGTTGCTTTGTTGGTCACAGGCTCCCGGGCCCTCGGCCGCCTACCGGTACCTGTATCCTGTTGGACCAATGTCGTCCTTAGCGGGCCAGTCCTGGCGTGCCCGACTCCGCACCGAAGAGTTCCTGTTTCTGCTGCTCTTTATCCCTTCGAGCATCGTTACCGTCTGGGCGAACTATGACCTGTATGCGGGTGGGGTCGATTCTCGCCGTATCCAGGGGGGGCTCCTGCGCCTGGCGATCGTAGTGCTGCTCGCCATGATTGTCCCGACACTCGACCGCTGGCGGCATCGGCTGCCGTACGGGACCGGCCGCAGCACGGTCGATTTCTTTCGTACGTTTCTGCCCTTCGTGTTCTGTGTGGCCGTGTACACCAACCTCCATGACACGGTGCGATGGATCAATCCGAACGATATCCATGGGCAGTTGATGCAACTTGAGCAGTGGCTGTTCGGGTTCCAGCCGGTCGTGTGGGCGGAGCAGTTCATTACCCCGGCGCGCACCGAGTTCTTCAGCTTCTTCTACACGAATTTCTTCGCGCTGACGGTGGCGGTGTCGAGCGTGCTCTGGGCGCTAGGCCGGCGGCAGCAGTCCAGAGAGACGCTGCTGGGGATCGTGGTCTGCTTCTATTCGGGCTACATCCTCTATCTTATCTTTCCGGCTGCTCCGCCACGTCTCTACTACGAGGCGATGGGTATGTTCTCGGTCGACCTGGGCGGTGGCGCCATCGCCAGTTTCCAGAACGCCCTGATCGCGTTGATGCCCAACGAGGCGTCGCGCGCCGCGTTCCCGAGTCTTCACACCGCCGTCAGTTTCGTGGTGCTCGGCTACGCCTGGAAGTTCTGCCGTTGGTTGTTCCCGATCCTGCTGGTGTTTGTGCTCGGCTTGCTGGTTTCGACGGTGTACCTCCGTCACCACTATGTTGTGGACCTAATTGCGGGTGCGATGATGATTCCCTGGGTGTTCTGGGTGACCCCGCGCATTGATCGGTGGTGGAACCGCTCGGCTAGACCCTACGACCTCGGCGAGCGTCCCTAGTGCGCCGGACCAGCCAAGACGTGGTACTGTCTGAGCGTCCTTTTCATGTAGAGGTACTGGCCCAATGACCACTCGACTGACCGCGTTCGCCGCCGTGGCCGCGCTCGCGCTGCCCCTGTTTGCCGTTGCTCAAGAGCTCCGGACGCCCCACGGGCACCCGGACATCAGTGGGGTCTGGGACTTCCGGACCGTGACACCGCTCGAGCGGCCCGAGGAGTTTGCCGATCAGGAGTTCCTCTCGGCCGAGGAGGTGGCCCAGTACGCGGCTGAGCGTGTCCGGGCCAACAACGCCGACCTCGATCGCGAGGAGAAGAAGCAGATCACGACCGCCCGAGGAGAGGTGAATGGCACAACCGAGACCCGCGATCTTGCTCTGGCCTACAACGACTTCTGGTGGGATCGGGGCACCGAGGTGGTCGACACCCGCCGGACGTCACTTGTCATCGATCCGCCGAACGGCCGGATTCCGGAGTTGACCGCCGAGGGCGCAGCTCGCCGGGCCGAACGTACGCGGATCAACCAGCGTCCGACTGAGGGGCCGGAAGACCGTCCCCTGGGCGAGCGGTGCATCACCGGGTTCAACTCGGGTCCGCCGATGCTGCCAGCTGCCTACAATATGAACGTGCAAATCTTCCAGACGCCAGACCACGTGGTGCTGCTGAACGAGATGGTGCATAACGCCCGGGTTATCCCGCTCGGTGGCGGCGATCACGCCGGCGTGCCGCTCTGGACTGGCGAGTCGCGTGGCCGCTGGGAAGGTGACACCCTGGTGGTCGAGACCAAGAACTTCCTGCGCGAGACTAGCTTCCGCGACTCGACCAAGAACCTCCACCTCGTCGAGCGGATTACACGGCAGGACGACGAGACCCTGATCTACGAGTTCACCGTGACCGATCCGTCGACGTGGACGGTGCCCTGGACGGTCGAGTTGCCGATGCGGAAAAGCGATCTGCCGATGTACGAGTACGCCTGCCATGAGGGTAACTACGGCATGGACGGGACGCTGACCGGCGCCCGCGCCATCGAAAAGAATCAGGGGCAGTAGCTGGCTCCGAAGTCCGGGCGGCGTTCGCCGTCCAACCGTGCCGGGTCTTCCGACACAGTTGGGCGGCGGCCCGCCGTTATCACCTGGGGTGTGCCTCTCGTGGTCGGCGCCCTGCTGGCTGGCACGCTCTGGACCATCCGTTCATCTTCTCCCTCGCCCTCGGTCTCGTCAGAACAGCGCGTGGCGCCCGCTGTTGTCCGTAGCCTCCGGGTGAACGTCGAGCGGAAGATCCCCCACGACACCGAAGCCTTCACGCAGGGGTTAGTGTGGGAGAACGGCGTGCTCTTCGAGAGTACGGGACTCCGAGGAGAGTCCGACCTCCGGCGCGTCGATCCCGCCACTGGTGAGGTGCAGGCGCTCGTCACCATCGAGGAGCGGTACTTTGCCGAGGGCCTCGCGCTGGTCGACGATCGCCTCATCATGATCACGCTCGACGAGGAGGAGGCGTTCGTCTTCGATCCGAACACACTCGAGCGGGTGAGTACGTTCAGCTACGAGGGCGCCGGGTGGGGGCTATGCTACGACGGCCAGCGCCTGGTGATGACCGATGGCGGCGACAGGCTGACGTTTCGCGATCCAGAGACGTTCGCGGACCTGGGCAGCGTGCAGGTCCGGCTGCGGGGACAACCGCTGCGTGAACTGAACGAACTCGAGTGCGTGGGCGGTGCCGTCTATGCCAATGTCTGGGGCGAGGAATATCTGGTCCGCGTGGATCCCGACACCGGTCGGGTGACCCACCAGATCGACGCCTCGGGGCTGCTTTCTCCAGAAGAGCGCTCCGGCGCGGACGTACTCAACGGGATTGCCTGGAATCCGGAGCGCGAGACCTTCTACATCACCGGCAAGTGGTGGCCGACGATGTTCGAGGTCACGTTCGAGGAATAGGGGGCCTATTGGCGCTCGGCCACTAGGCGCCGCATCAGTTCGATGGTGTGCGTCGGGGCCTCATATTCCGCTTCGCCGAGCGGGGTGCGCCCGTGATGGTCCAGCGCTTCGAGATCCGCGCCAGCTTGCACCAGGAACTCTACCGTCTCGTCCTCACCGAACCGGATGGAGGTGTGCAGCGCGCTCGGTTGGCCGGCCGGAGTGATATTTACGTCCAGCCCGAGTTCGGTGACCGCGAGCACCACCGCCTCGTGCTCACGGCTGCGCGAGGCCAGCAGCACCGCCCCCGCGCCTTCGTTCGAGAGGGCCGAGGCCTCGGCGCCCAACTGGGCCAGCGTTCGCATCGTCTCGGTGTGACCCGCAAGCGCCGCCGTTAGGAACGGGGTCAGCCCGCTCGTGCGGCGAGCCGCGTTCCCGGTCGGTGCCCCGCTGGTTCTGCTCTGGAGGTCAGCGCCTCGCGACACCAGTTCCTCGACAAGATCGGTTTTGCCTTGCCGTGCGGCGGCATGCAGCGGAGTCGCGCCCTGATCATCGCGGGTCTGCACGTCGGCACCCTGGTCGAGCATCAGGGTCACCACCTCGTCGTGGCCGCCCGCCAAGGCCAGCAGGAACGGCGTTTGTCCGTCGGGGGCCGCCACGTGCGGGTCGGCGCCGGCCGCGATTAGCGCGCGGGTCGCGGCGGCGTCGCCCTGCCGGGCCGCGAACAGGATGGGGAGGAACCCGCTGGTCGAACTGGCGTCCACCTGAGCGTCTCGGCGGATCAGGAGCGTTGCGACGTCGGAGTGTCCGCTTGCGATGGCCCACATCAGTGCGGTCTGGCCCATCCGCGTTTCGCGGGCGTTTACGTCGGCGCCGGCATCGACGAGAAGTTCCGTCAACTCGGCGTTGCCGCTCCTGGCGGCGGCGAGTAGCGGCGTGTCGCCGCTCCAGCGCGCCACGTCGATGCGCGCGCCGGCGTCGAGCAGTTGGCGGGCGATGGCGAGATTGCCACGGGCGCTGGCCAGCAGCAGTGGGGTTTCGCCATTCTCGTCCGCGGCGTTCGGATCGGCACCAGCTTCCAGCAGTGCGTTGGCGATCGCGACGTCGTCGCGTAGCGACGCCCAGGCCAGAGGGGTGGAGCCGTCCGACCGAGTCACGTTGACGTCGACGCCGTCGGCCAGCAGCCGGCTCACCGCGGCGATGTCCCGGCGCTGCACCGCGTCGAAGAGCGGGTCGAGGGCCGGTTGTGCACGCAGGGCTCCGGCCGTCAGATGGGCGACCGCGCACGTCGCCAGGAGCGCGCTAAGGCGTCGCATGGTGCAATGGTAAACTGTCCGTCCAGTGCGAGTACAGAGGTGGATCTGTCGCACGCTGCTGCTCGCCTGGCTCTGCCTCGCGGGTTGCTCGGTGCCGGCTTTGGCGCAGGGCGGAAGCGGTGCCGAATTGGTTGATGCCACCGTTTCGCGCTACTGCGTCGCCTGCCATAACGATCGCACTCTGGTTGCCGGACTGAGTCTGGCCGAAGTACCCGCGGCCGAGCTTGCTGGCCACACCGACGTCTTCGAAAAGGTGCTTCGCAAGCTGCGGGCGGGCGAGATGCCTCCCGCCGGCCGACCGGCACCGGACGCCGGCACCCTCGACGCCATCGTGTCCTGGCTAGAGGATTCCCTCGACGGACTGGCCGCGGCCGCTCCGAATCCCGGGAGCCCCGCCATTCACCGGCTGAATCGAGCGGAGTATGCCAACGCCGTTCGGGATCTGCTGGCGCTTGATCTCGACCATGCCAGGGATCTGCCGGCAGACGACTCAGGCTATGGGTTCGACAACATCGGGGACGTACTTACCGTGTCGCCGCTACACGTCGAGAAGTACATCAGCGCCGCTCGCCGCATTAGCCAGCAGGCGGTCGGCACTCAGACGCCACGACCGGTCGTCGTCCGTCACGAAGCGCGTCGGGGCACGGCTGGCGAGGCGCTCGGTGCGCTGCCGCTCAACGTACGTGGGGGCCTCGTTACCACCCACTTTTTCCCATTTGACGCCGACTACACGTTGACCGTACGTGTCCGTGGACGACGGTCGCTCGACCTGCCGGCGCCGAAGCTCGACGTAAGGCTCGATGGACATCGTGTCCAGCTGATCGATGCCGATTTCGACGTTGAGGAGGCGAATCAGGGTACCCGGAACTTCGAGATCCCGATCACGGTGACGGCGGGCGAATACGAGATCGGGGCTGGGTTCCTCACCGAGTACGCGCGATCGGAGGAGGGGGCCGGTCAGCAGACCGGACTCTACTCGGTCGACTATGTCCTGGTCGGAGGTCCCTATGACGCGACCGGGCCCGGAGAGACGCCGAGTAGGCAGCGCATCTTCCGATGTCGTCCATCGGCGGGTGAGCCGGAGCACCTCTGCGCTCGCGAGATCCTGTCGCCCCTGGCCAGGCTGGCCTACCGGCGAGGGGTCAACGACGCCGACCTGACGCTGCTGCTTGAGCTGTTCGACATGGGGCGCGAGGACGGTGGGAGCTTTGAGGCGGGTATCGAGATGGCTCTCAGCGGAGTGCTGATGTCACCGAGCTTCCTGTTCCGGAACGCGACCACACCGGACGGTGTCGCTGCGGGTGAGGTGTACCAGCTGACCGACTTCGAGCTGGCCTCGCGCCTGTCCTTCTTTCTGTGGAGCAGTATCCCCGATGAGCCACTGCTGCGACTGGCCGCGGCTGGCCGTCTGAGTGAGCCGGACGAACTCGATCGTCAGATCGTCCGGATGCTGGCAGATCCGCGGGCCTCGTCGCTGGTCGAGAACTTCGGTGGCCAGTGGCTCCACCTCCGCAATGTCGCCGACTGGACCCCTGATCCTGAGCGGTTCAGTGACTTCGACGAGCCGCTGCGTTACGCCTTCGAGCGCGAGACAACGCTGTTCCTCGAGCATCTGGTCCGTGACGACCGAAGCGTCCTCGAACTCCTGGACGCGGACTACACCTTCGTGAACGAGCGGTTAGCCGAATTCTACGGGCTCGAGGACGTCGAGGGCGGCTACTTCCGGAGAGTGTCGCTGGCCGGGACCGACCGTGGCGGCATCCTGGGGCATGGGTCGGTGCTGATGGTGACCTCGTACCCAACCCGCTCTTCGCCGGTGCTCCGCGGGAAGTGGGTGCTCGAGAATCTCCTGGGCGCTCCGCCACCGGCACCGCCGCCCGACGTGCCGCCGCTCTCGGACACCGCCGAGCAGTCGGCGGGAAGTCTGCGAGAGGCGCTGGAGCAGCATCGGGCCAATCCGGCGTGCGCGGTCTGTCACGCCCGGCTCGACCCGCTCGGGTTTGCCCTCGAGACGTTCGACGCGGTTGGCAAGCGCCGCTCGGAGGAATCCGGATTGGTGGATGCTTCGGGCGCGCTCCCGGACGGTACAGTGATTGACGGACCCGCCGGGTTGCGTGACGTGCTGCTGTCTCGCCGCCAAGAATTCGTGGAGACGCTGGCCGATCGGCTGTTGACCTACGCTGTGGGGCGAGGACTGGAAGCGTCCGATCAACCGGCGGTACGGGAGATCCGTCGGCGGGTCGAGGCTGGTGGCCACAAGTTTTCGGCGCTGGTCGCAGCCATCGTTGATAGCGTACCATTCAGTTTCAGAAGGGCTCCCGCGTCATGATCACGCGAACTTCGCTTCCACGTCGTACCTTCTTGCGAGGGATGGGGACCGCTGTCGCGCTTCCGTTCCTTGAGGCGATGACGCCGGCGTTTGCCCGTGCCGCGACGCCGATCACGCGGGTGGCCTTCATCTACACCGCCAACGGCATCATCATGGGCGACTGGACCCCTGCCGACGAGGGTGGAGGTTTCACCATGTCGCCCACCCTGTTGCCTGTCGCTCCCTTCCAGCAGCAGTTGACCGTGTTGACCGGTCTCGCCCACCGCAACGGAGAGGCGCTTGGAGATGGACCAGGTGATCACGCCCGAGCTGGCGCTAGCTGGCTGACCGGGGTCCACCCGAAGAAGACTCAGGGCGCAGACATTCGCAACGGTATGTCGGTCGACCAGATGCTGGCCCAGGATATCGGGCGGTCGACGCCGCTGCCGTCGCTTGAACTGGGACTGCAGGACGTTCGGATGGTCGGTGGCTGCGACTCTGGTTACAGCTGTGCCTACTCGAACACCGTGTCGTGGAGCTCGCCGACGACGCCGCTGCCGTACGAGAACAATCCCCGGCGCGTCTTCGAGCGTCTGTTCGGCGACGGCGAGACCACCGACCCGGCGGTACGCGCGGTCCGTTCACGGCAGAACCGCAGCCTGCTCGACTTCGTCATGGCCGACGCGGCGCGGCTGCGGCTCAGTCTCGGTGCGGGCGACCGGCGCAAGCTTGCGGACTATCTCGATTCGGTGCGCGAGGTGGAGCGGCGAATCGAGAACGCTGAGCGCCGCGGGGCGGTCGAACTGCCCACCCTCGACCGGCCCGACGGCGTGCCGCCCACCTTCGCCGAGCACGTCCAGGTGATGTCCGACCTGATCGCCATTGCCTTCCAGGCGGATCTCACCCGCGTCGTGACGTTCATGTATAGCCGAGAGGGCGGTAACCGTACCTATCGCGAGATCGGCGTGCCCGATGCCCACCATGGTCTTTCGCATCACCAAAACGATCCGGAGCGGATGGCGCGGCTGCAGCTGATCGACCGGCACCACGTGGCGCAGTTCGCCTATCTGCTGGGCAAGCTGGCCGAGGCTGACGACGAACAGGGCTCGGTGCTCGATGCGTCGATGATCGTTTACGGGAGCAGCCTGAGCGATAGCAACGCCCATACCCACGATAATCTGCCGACGCTGCTCGCCGGCGGAGGGACTGGAACCCTTAAGGGCGGTCGGCACCTGCGCTTCGCCGACGGCACGCCGATGACCAACCTGCTCTTGACCATGCTCGACAAGGTCGGCTCTTACCGTGAGCAGGTTGGCGATTCCACTGGTCGCATTGAGCATCTGAGCGACCTCTAGCGGCTCTGACCCAAGCGACAAGTTCCGCGTTCCTGCCCCTCACGGCGGCCGTCTATCTGCCGTCCGGCCTGATGGCTATTGCCCAGGCGGTGCTCTTGGTCGTGGTGCCGCTGTACGTGCTGGAGCTCGGCGGCAGTCCGGCGCACGCCGCGCTCGTCTATGCCATGCGCGGGCTCGGCAGCGTCGCCGTGAACCTGCCCGCGAGCGTGGTGATCGATCGCTACGGCCACCGGGCCGGCATGGTCAGCGCGATCGCGCTGATGGGCGGGGCGGCGGTGCTGATCGCCTTGACCGACGACAGCAGACTCGTTGCAGCTGCCACCTTGCTTTTTGGCGCAGGCATGGGTGGCTGGCTGTTGGCGCGGCTGGCATTGATCACCCTGCATATCCCGAATCATCGTCGCGGTAGCGCGCTGTCCGGTCTCGCCGGCTTGCAACGGCTCGGCATGCTGGTCGGGCCGCTGGCGGGCGGGATCGGCATCGAGATGCTGGGTTTCCGTCCAGTGCTGCTGCTGGTAACGACCGCGACCGTGATCGCGGTCGTACTGGTCTCGATGTTTGCTCCAGCCCCGCCAGAGCACTCGGAGCCAGAGATCGGCGGAACGTCGGCCGCTGCGCTACTCGTCTTGGTGCCGACACTGCTGCGCCGTTACCGGAAGGTGTTCCTGACCGCCGGTGCCTACGCTTTCGCTCTCCAGTTGCTCCGCGAACAGCGGGGACTCTTGTTCGTACTATGGGGGACCGGTCTCGGCATTGCGCCCGATGAGTTGGGCGGCATTATCAGCCTCGGCGCGACCCTCGACATGCTCATGTTTCCCCTTGGGGGCTGGGTGATAGACCACCGGGGCCGGAAACCGGCCGGGTTGACGTGCATCGGGCTGATGGCCCTGGCCCTTGCGCTGCTGCCGCTGACCGAGTCCGCTCTCACCTTGACGCTGGTGGCGCTGCTGGCGGCGGTGGGGAATGGGATGGGGAGCGGCATTGTGCTGACGATGGGGGCCGACTTGGCGCCGGCCAACGACACCAGCCGGTTCCTCGGCGCCTGGCGTATGGTGGGCGACGTTGGTGCTCTCTCGGGGCCGTTGCTGACCTCGGCTCTCGGTTCGATCGTCGCGGCGCTCGGCGCCTCGGCCGCCATCGGACTGTTTGGCGCGGTCATGCTCTGGCGGTTCGTGGAAGAGACGTTGTCGCGGCCCGATGTGCCCGCCGCCTGACCATGCATCCGACCAGTCACCGTCCCGGTTCGACCACTCGCGTCCAATTCGTCATCGATGCCCGCGTTCCTGCCGTCCAGTGGACTAGAAGCCGAGCCGCGCGGGACATGATAGGGTTTCGGCTGCATCCCACGTCATGAAAAGTGCCCATCAACTCGTTGAATCTGACTCGCGGACAGATCGCCCGCTCGCCCGTCGTGTACGGCAATTCGCCGAGAGCTTTCTGCGGCCGTTCGGCTTCGGCGTGCGCCCGGTCGCTGAGCTTGAGACGTTAGATCGTGCGCTTCACTGGAGCTACTACTGGTACAACGCGCAGAAGAAACCTGATCTTCGCGAGCGGGGCGGTTTCGGACAGATCGCGGCCGACACCATTGCGCAGAAACGGACCTACCTGAACTACGACCGGCTCTACACTCTGTGGCAGGCGGTCAGCGGCCTGTCCTGCGATAACTTGGCGCTTGCCGAGGTTGGTGCCTATCGCGGCGGCTCGGCACGGTTTGTGGCCGAGACGCTCCGCCACCACGGCTGGTCCAACCCGCTCTACGTGTTCGACACTTTCGAAGGCCACGCCGTTGTCGACCCGACGGTCGACGGCAAACACAAGGTCGGAAAACAATTCAAGGCGACGTCGCTTGAGAAGGTCGAGCGCTATCTCCGTTATTACGACAACGTCCAGATCACCAAAGGCGACTTCTGTCAGACGGCCACAGTTCTGGATGAGGTGGGGGACTTCTGGTCGGTCCACGTGGACGTGGACGTCTATCCGGTGACCCTGTTCGCACTTCGCTACTTCGCGAATCGGATGGTGCCGGGCGGGATGATCGTGGTCGACGACTACGGCTTCAAGCGGACTCGCGGAGCGGAGAAGGCGGTCGAGGAGTTCGTTGGTTCCCGGGACGACTACGCTCGACTGCACCTGCTGACCGGGCAGGCCGTGTTGATCAAGCTCGCTGCGGGTTCCTCCGACGCCGGCTGACCCTCCTTTGGGCGTCGGCGGATCCTACAGGCTGTCGATGATGGCGTTGAGCGTGGCGCTCGGTCGCATCGCCTGCTCCGCCCGCTCGGGATCCGGACGGAAGTAGCCACCGAGGTCCACCGGTACCCCTTGGACGGCCAGCAGCTCGGCCGCGATGGCGTCCTCGGCCTCGGCCAGCTGGGCGGCCACCGGGCCGAACCGTACCTTCAGCTCGGCGTCATCGTCCTGCGCCGCTAGCGCCTGCGCCCAGTACAGTGCCAGGTAGAACGTGCTGCCGCGATTGTCGATCTCGTTCACCTTCCGCGACGGCGTGCGGCCCTTAGCCAGGTACTGGCCGATCGCCTCGTCGAGGGTCTTGGCGAGCAACGTCGCCTTCGGCTTGTCGGCCTGCTGGGCTGCGAGCTCGAGCGATGGGACGAGCGCACAGTACTCGCCGAGTGAATCCCACCGCAGGTGTCCCTCCTTGAGCATCTGTTGCACGTGCTTCGGCGCCGAGCCACCGGCGCCGGTCTCGAAGAGCCCCCCGCCATTGAGGAGCGGTACGATCGAGAGCATCCGGGCGCTGGTGCCGAGCTCAAGAATCGGGAACAGATCTGTCAGGTAGTCCCGGAGGACGTTGCCGGTGGCGGCGATAGTGCTCTCACCCTTGCGTATCCGCTTCAGCGAGAACCGCATGGCATCGACTGGGGCCATGATGTGGATCGCGAGGTCGCTGGTGTCGTGGTCCGGGAGGTACGCCTCGATCTTCTTGATGATCTCGGCGTCGTGGGCACGGTCGGCGTTCAGCCAGAAGACCACCGGCTGCCCCGAGGCGCGCGCGCGGGTCACGGCAAGTTTGACCCAGTCGCGGATCGGCTCGTCCTTGGTCTGGCACATCCGGAAGATGTCACCGGCGCCCACAGCCTGTTCGAGCACCGTCGCCCCGCTGCCGTCGACCACCCGGATCACGCCGTCGCCGGGCGCCATGAACGTCTTGTCGTGCGAGCCGTACTCCTGCGCCTTGCGCGCCATCAGGCCCACGTTCGACACGCTGCCCATGGTGGCGGGGTCGAGCTGCCCATGCTGCTGACAGTCCTCGATGATCGCCTGGTACATCGTGGCGTAGCTGCGGTCCGGGATCATGGCGACCGTGTCCTGCAGCGCGTCACCGCTGTTCCACATCCGGCCCCCGTCCCGCACGACGTTCGGCATCGAGGCGTCGATGATCACGTCGTTCGGCACGTGCAGGTTGGTGATGCCCCTCCGCGAGTCGACCATGGCGAGCGGCGGACGCTCGTTGTAGACCGCGGTGATGTCGGCTTCGATCGCGCGCCGCTGCTCGTCGGGCAGGCGGTCGAGCTTGTCGAGCACGCCGGCCAATCCGTGATTAACGTTCGCGCCCACCGAGGCCAGGGGGGCAGCGTGCTTTTCGAGTGCAGACTGGAAATAGACCGAGACGCAGTGCCCGAACATGACCGGATCGGACACCTTCATCATCGTGGCCTTAAGGTGGAGCGATAGCAGCGCGCCGTCCCGGTTGGCTTCGTCTATGGTGCGAGCGAAGAACGCCCTGAGCGCGGTGACGTTCATCGCCGCGGCGTCGACTACCTCGCCCGCCTCGATCGCGACGCGCTCCTTGAGTACTGTGGCGGCGCCGTCGCCGGCCACAAACTGAATCTGGACGTCGCCGGCCGCGGTCATAGTGGCTGACCGCTCGCTGCCGAAGAAGTCGTTGTCGTCCATATGGGCCACGCGGGTCTTGGACCCGGACTCCGGCCAGTTCTTCATCATCCTGTGCGGGTGCTGCTGGGCGTGCCGCTTGACTGCACCGGCTGCACGGCGGTCCGAGTTGCCCTCACGCAGGACCGGGTTCACGGCCGAGCCCAGCACCTTGGCGAACCGAGCCTGTAGCGCCTGCTCTTCGTCGGACCGTGGTTCTTCCGGGTAGTTGGGAATGTCGTAGCCCTGGCCCTGGAGCTCGGCAATCGCGTCCTGCAGCTGCGGGACCGACGCGCTGATGTTCGGCAGCTTCACGATGTTGGCGGCTGGCGTCTTGGCCAGCTCGCCCAGCCAGCTCAATTCGTCCGGAATTTGCTGGTCGTCACTCAGACGCTCCGGGAACGCGGCGATGATCCGGCCGGCCAGCGAGATGTCGCGGGTTTCGACTTCGACACCGGTGCCCTTGGTGAAGGCATGAACGATCGGGAGCAGCGAATAGGTCGCGAGGGCAGGGGCCTCGTCAATCTTGGTCCAGACGATATTGGCAGCAGACATGCAAGTCCTTCTATAGAGAGACGCCTCACAGAGCAGACAGAACCTGCTATCGTACCGCACTCGAGAGCGAGACGCGACCGGGTGGGGAGGCGATGATGCGCGTGTATGGGCGGAGACGGGCTGGCGTGGCGGCGGGACTCGTGGTCGGGATTGCGGCCACGGTGGCATGTGGAGGCTCTGCTCCGGTGTCAGGGGCGCCGGCCGCGGCCGCCACGGCCCAGGCGGGACCCGACTATGTACCGCCCGAGGTCACCCCGCCCTCGCGTGACCTTACCCAGGCGGATTTCGATCAGATGATGGCGGACCTCTCCAACTGGGGTCGGTGGGGTGACGACGACGAGCTGGGTGCGGCCAACCTCATCACGCCGGCCAAGCGGCTCGAGGCGGTGTCACTGGTCACCGAGGGGATCACGGTCTCGCTTGAACATCCGCTGATCACCGAGGAGGCGGCCGATGTACCGTTCCCGTTCCAGCGCCGGATGCTTGGTGTGCCTGACCCCGACGCCGAGCCGGCCGACTACGGATCGGTGAGCGACAACTACACCATCAGCTATCACGGCTACTCGCATAGCCACATCGACGCGCTCTGCCACATCTTCTACAAGGGGCAGATGTACAACGGTGTTTCACAGAACGCGGTTACGGAAGACGGGTGTCCGAACGCGTCTATCATCAACCTCCATGGCGGCATTGTGACCCGCGGAGTGCTGATGGACATCCCACGCTTGAAGGGCGTGGACTATCTCGAGCCGGGGACCCCCATCTACCAGGAGGATCTGGAAGCGTTTGAGGAGATGGCGGGCGTGACGGTCCGGCCGGGCGATGCGGTCTTCATCCGTACGGGACGGTGGGCGCGTCGGGCCGAGCTCGGGCCGTGGGCGGTGTCGCAAGAGGCCGCAGGACTGCACACGTCGACGATGCCGTGGGTGAGGGCCCGAGACATCGCCTTCCTGGGCAGCGACACAGCGCTGGACGTGGTGCCGTCACAGATCGAGGGGGTTCGCCTCCCGGTGCACCAGGTGACGATCGTGGCGCTCGGTGTCGACCTGTTCGACAATCAGGATCTCGAAGCGCTGGCCGAGACCGCCGCGCGACTCAACCGGTGGGAGTTCATGCTGGTGGCTGGGCCACTCGCCGTTGAAACCGGCACCGGTTCTCCGGTGAACGCGATCGCGATCTTCTAGTGCCATGCCGGGAAGTTCGAGCCGTCTCGCGGGCGGCGTGACGTTGGCGATCTTGCTACTCGGGAGCGCGGGCGCCGCAGCGCAGCAGATTCCGTTCTCGCAGCGACCGTTCAGCGAGACGACGATCCGGCCGAATGGCCAGCCGGTGATTCCGATCTACGACGGCTGGTACGCCAACGCCGACGGCACCTTCACCATCTGCTTCGGCTACTTCAACCTCAATACGGAGCAAGCCTTCGACGTGCCGCTCGGTCCGGCAAACCGGATCGAGCCCGCGGAGTACGACGGGGCGCAGCCGACACGTTTCGACCCGGTGCCCGATCCGACGTTGACGAACAAGTACCGTCATCACTGGTGCGTGTTCACAGTCCAGGTTCCGGCCGACTTTGGCGACCGGCGGGTGGTGTGGGTGCTGAGTACGCAGGGCGAAGACCTCTCGGTGCCCGGACATCTGCTGCCGGCCTACGTGCTTGAGGAGCGTACGTCGCCAGGGCGGGGGGCCGAGGCGCCCCGTATTCGTCTGGCCGAAGCCGAGCCGCAGGCCTATGGACGCAACGGGCTGACGGCTGCGCGGACCGTAGCGGTCGATGAGCCGCTCGAGCTGGCAGTCTGGGTAGAACATGCCGAGCCCGGTACATGGCTCGGCTGGACGAAGCATCAGGGCGATGGTGACGTGTCGTTCACGGCCACCGAGGTGATCGTGGCGGACTCGATCGGACGGGGTATAACCACCGCACGGTTCGCGGCTCCAGGGAACTACCTGCTGCGGGTGCAGGCGATCAACGACCCTGGGCCACGAAATCCCACCTATGGGTTCGAATTCCATTGCTGCTGGACGAACGCCTATGTCAGGGTTAGCGTCACGCCGTAGGCGTTGGCGTCGGCTGGGTCGGGTATTCATCATGAGGATGTTGACAGTTGCTGCGGGAGTGGCACTGGTGCTGCAGGCGGCGAACACAGGGGCGCAGCCCGCGGCGGTGGCGCCGACGCCGACCTACACCGAGCATGTCGCGCCCATCCTGCAGCAGCGGTGTGGGGGATGCCATCGTCCGGACGGCATCGGGCCGATGGCGTTACATACCTACCAGGACGCCCGTCGACATGCCTTCATCATTAAGAGCCGCGTCGAGCAGCGGGTCATGCCACCCTGGCATCTCGACCGGACGGTCGGGATTCAGGAGTACAAGAACGACATTTCGCTGACCGACGACCAGATCGCCACCATTACTCGATGGGTCGACGCCGGCGCGCCCGAGGGCGATCCGGCGCTCGCGCCCGCGCCGGTCGAGTGGTCGGTCGGTGGCGAATGGACGCTCGCCGAGCAACTGGGGCGTCCGCCCGATTTCGTCGTCCGTTCGGCGCCCTACACGGTCAAACCGAATGCGCAGGATCAGTGGTGGACGCCGAGTTTGCCGTTCGAAGGGCTGGATGGGCCACGCTGGGTCAGGGCCTCCGAGTTCAAACCCGCTTATCCCCAAGGCACGAAGGTGGTGCACCACGGACACGCCCAGTTGGTGCAAGAGCTGCCGGATGGCAGCCGGCGTCTCCGGGCGCTGGGACGCTACGGCGTGGGCAAGCCGGGCGATATCTTCCCCGACGATGTGGGGATGAAGATCGAGCCGGGCGGCACCGTCAGTTGGAACTTGCACTACTACCCGATTGACGTCGAGGTGCCTAACGACGTCGTCGAGGTGGGCCTGTGGTTCTATCCGAAGGGTGACGAGCCGCAGCTTGAGACCCAGGGTGAGGTGCGGTTCACCGTCGACCAGGGTGGGAACATGCCCTGGGCCGGCGACATCGTGATTCCACCCCATTCGTTAAAGGCGCAGCAGGGTATCCACGTGCTCGACCGTGCTGCGCTGGTGCACAGTTTCCGCCCGCACATGCACATGCGAGGCAAGGAACAGTCGGTCGAGGCGATCTATCCGGATGGTCGTCGCGAGATGTTGGCCAAGGTGGACCGCTACAGCCACATCTGGCAGATCTCGTATCTCTTTGCGGACCATGTGAAGCCGTTACTTCCGGTCGGTACGACGCTGCTGTTCACGTCGTTGTGGGACAACACCGCCGCCAATCCGTTGAACCCGGATCCGGATCAGTGGGTGGTCTTCGGCCAGCGCGGCGTTGACGAGATGTCCCACGTCTGGCTCGGGATGACCTACCTGACCGAGGAGCAGTACGACGAGCAGGTGTTCGCACGCGGGCGTCCAGAGCGCACCGAGGGTGGTGGAGAGTAGCGCCACGGCGTCGACGACAGCCGAGCCGGCCCCGTCCCGGACCCGGCGCTGGGTAGCCCTCCACGGTTACAACGTCCGGATCTGTCACTGGATTAACGTCATCGCCGGCGGCTACCTGCTACTGAGCGGCATCCACATCTTTCTCGACTTTCCAGAGCTTTACTGGGGTCACACCGGCTACCAGGGCTATCCGGCCATCTTCCGCCTGTCGGATTGGGGGCTGTCCTGGGACGAGGCGGGTGAATTGGGTAACCGGATGTGGGGACGGAACTACCATTTCACCTTTGCCTGGGTCTTTTTGATCAACGGGGTGATCTACGCCGTTTGGAGTGCCTGGACCGGCCATTTTCGGGCGCGGCTCTGGCCTGCGCGTGAAGACCTGCGCGCCTCGGCGCTCTCGGGCGAGCTGCGGGAGCATCTCCGCTGGTCGTCACCGGCCCGCACCGCAGCCACCCGCTACGGGACGCTGCAGAAGTTGTCCTACAGCTTCATGGTGTTCGTATTCGTGCCGCTCATGCTATTGACCGGTCTGGCCCAGGCGCCGGCCTTTGCCGCAGCGTGGCCGTGGCTGCTCGATCTCTTTGGCGGGCGACAGACGGCGCGGACGCTGCACACTATCGGTACGGTTGTCTTTGTGCTGTTTGTCGTCGTGCACGTGCTGGAGGTGCTGTTGTCCGGCGCCGTGAACCGGATACGGGCCATGGTGACTGGACGCTTTCGTCTTCCGGAGGAAGCCCAATGAGTGAGAGACGCGCAGGCATCACCCGTCGTCGCATGTTGGTCAGTGTGCCGGCTCTTGGTGGCTTGCTGGTGACCGGGTGTTCCGACACCTTCCGTCCCCCGGTGGTGCGGAGCGGGCTCATCGGCGCCGCTGACGTCCTCACCATGAGCACCAGTCGCTGGCTGCAGGCGGATCAGCCGCTGGCGCGCGAGTACGGCCGGGAGCACATCGCCCCGGAGTTTCCGACCTGGGGACAGACTAATCCCGACGACGAGCGCTATCAGCAGCACGTCAGCGAGCAGTTCCGCCACTGGGCGCTACCGGTCGGTGGGCTGGTCGAGCAGCCAAGTTCCTTCTCGCTTGCTGACATCAAGGCGCTGCCGGTACGGACACAGATCACGGCCCATGTGTGTGAACAGGGCTGGTCGGCGATCGCCGAGTGGATCGGAGTGCCGCTCTCGCTGCTTCTTGAGGCGGCCGGCGGTGTTAAGCCGGAAGCCCGGTACGTGGTCTTCCATGCCGTCGACGGTTGGTACGAGAGCATCGACATGTTCGAGGTGGTGCATCCCCAGACCATCCTGGCTTACGGGCTCAACGGCGAGGAGCTTCCGGTCGGGAACGGCGCTCCGCTCCGGCTGCGGGTAGAACGCCAGTGCGGCTACAAGAACATCAAGTTCATCCAGTCGATCGAGGTGGTCGACTCGCTGGCCGGCATTCGCCGCGGTACCGGCGGGCTCAGTTCCGACTTTGGCTTCCACTGGTTCGGTGGCGTATGAGGAGTTGCAGACTTGCCGTTGTGTCGGTGCTTCTCTCGGCGTCCACCGCTGTGGCGCAGGCTGAGGGGACGATTCAGACGGCGGTCGCGTTGCAGTGGTCTAACCCGGACGGGTACGAGCGCCTGAGCTATGGGAACCATCCGTTGCAGTTTGGCGACCTGCGGGTGCCGGCGGGCGAGGGACCGCATCCGGTGCTGGTGGTCGTGCACGGCGGGTGTTGGCGGTCGGACATTCCGCTGGACTACATCGGCCGGTTTTCCGAGGCGCTGACGGCCGAAGGGGTCGCTACCTGGACCATTGAGTATCGGCGGGTCGGTGACGAGGGCGGGGGCTGGCCGGGGACGTTTAACGATGTTGGCGCGGCGGTCGATCATCTTCGAGTCCTTGCGGATGTGCACCGGTTGGATCTGGCGCGGGTCGTCGTGGCGGGACACTCGGCTGGTGGCCATCTGGCTCTCTGGCTCGGCGAGCGACATCGGCTGGACGACGTCTCCCTCGCGGGCCGGGATCCGCTTAAGGTCGCTGGCGCGGTCTCTCTCGCCGGCGTCGACGACCTCCGGCGAGCGCTCGCTGACGGCGTGTGCGGCGATGTGGCGGCGCGGCTCGTCGGGGGCACGCCCGGCGAGCGTCCCGATCGCTACGCCCTGGTCTCGCCCGCCGAACTGCTGCCGGCCACGGTGCCGCAACACCTGGTGAACGGCAGCCTCGATACCATCGTGCCCGACACGTTCGGCCGCGCCTATGCGGATAGAGCCGCGAGTGTTGGCACACCGGCCGGCTTGACCCTGCTTCCTGATGCGGGGCACTTCGAAGTGGTCGCTCCAGACGCGGACGAATGGGCGACGGTGCGGGACGTCGTGCTTAGACTGCTGCCGTGAGCTGGCGGCCAGCCCTCGCGCTCATGGGCACCCTGGCCACTCTCGGGCTGTTCGTGGGAGCGGTGCTCCTGCTGGTCTGGGTTTTTCAGCGATCGCTGATCTACTTCCCGTTCAATGAGGTGCCGCCACCCGATCGCCTCGGGTTGAGCGGAGTGGACCCGGTGTGTCTGTCGACCGCCGACGGTTTCACGTTGGGGGGATGGTTCTTTCCGCAGCCGGCGGGCGCGTCGACCTGGACCGTGGTGGTCTTCAACGGAAACGCCGGCAATCGGTCGCATCGTGTTGGCCTGGCCGAGGCGCTACGTGCTCGTGGCTACCAGGTGTTGCTGCTCGACTATCGTGGCTTCGGAGGGAACCCGGGGCGTCCGAGTGAGACGGCGCTGATCGAGGATGCTCAGGCCGCGTTTGCCTTCCTGACTGCCCGGGACGGCGTGGGGCCTGGCCGGCTCGTCTATTTCGGCGAGTCGCTCGGATCCGCGGTGGCCGTGCGGCTGGCGGCCTTACATCCGCCCGCGGCCATGGTGCTGCGGTCGCCGTTCACTTCGCTGGTGGATGTCGGTCGGGTGCACTATCCGTTTTTGCCCGTTGGATGGTTACTCGAGGACCGTTTCTCCTCTATCGACCTGGTGGGGGAGATGACGGTGCCGACGCTCGTCGTGGCCGGGGACCGCGATCGGGTTGTGCCTGCCAAGCAGAGCCGCCGGCTCTTCGAGCGCATCGCGGGATCGAAGAAATTGGTGCTGCTGACCGGACTGGACCACAACGACCCTGCCCTGACCGACGGCCCGCCGCTTATCAACGCGGTCGATGCCTTCCTGGCCACGCTTGGGGAAGACGGCCGTCGATAGCTGTTGGTTCAGCCTGGTGATAGGCTCGGCCCATTGTGCGTGTCCTGCTGGCCTCGCTCCTGGCATCGACCGTCGTTGTCCCGCTCTCGGCCACCGAGCGTGCTGTCGTCGTGCTTGTGGCCACCGCCTCCGACGATCGCTTGGTGCCCGTCAGGGAAGCGATCCAGTTCTGGAACGACCGGTTGGCCGAATTGGGCCTGGAACTGCGCATCGGGTTCCCCGAGGTTCGTGTCGCCGATCCGTTGGCCCGGAGCCTCGAGACCTACGCACGCGAGGTCGCTACCCGAGCCATTCAGCAGCTGCCGACCGGCGTCTTTGAGCCTGACCCGCCAGAGGCATTCACTCGCGTGGGCGGCGACATTATCCTACTCTTGTCTGGTCAGGACATCATGTCCTATGCCTGGCCGTTGCCCCGGGTCGAGCCGCGGCGCCACTTTGTCGTGATCCGCATGGTGCGCGGACCGTATCGGTCAGATTCCATGGTCTCGAGTCACGTCATCGCGCACGAGATTGGACACACACTAGGCCTGACCCACAACGACGAGGTGCATACGTTAATGTGCGGTCCCTGCCAGCCCCTGACGGCCGAAATCGATGAGACCGGCTTCCTGCCGCTCACCGAGACCGAGCGGGCCCGGCTCGTGGATTTGCACGGCACACGCTGAGGGCGGGAGACGCACTCTGAGGAGAAGCACCATGCGAATGATGGCGATGACGTTGGTGGGATGGCTGTCGGTCGCGGCCTTGGCTGCGGCGCAGACACCTTCGGAGGTGCTCGCTCCGGACGGTCTGCGCGCGAATCGGATCACGTTTTCTCCGATCATGGATGTACTCGGTCGTCCGGAGAGTACAGTGACCGATGCCCAGCTCGAGCAACTTGCCGACCTGCCGCTCGAGTCGATATGGAGCACGCTCGGCGAGTATCGCGTGAACTACGTGCGCGGCTTCACTAGTACCCAACCAGGCGCCAGGGTCGCCGGTCGTGCGCTGACAATGCGGTTCCTGCCTCCCCGTCCAGACTTAGTCGAGGCCATCGACACGCTCGCGGCCGAGGGTGACTGGGATCGGCGCTACTACGCGAGAGCGGCCGAGGAGGCTCGTCCTGGTGACATCGTTGTGGCGGAGCTGGGCGGCGCCGACGGCCACAACCTGTTCGGCGCGATGGGCGCGCTCGGCATCAAGCTGCGGGGTGTCCGCGGCGTGATCATCGACGGAGGTAGCCGCGACCTGATCGAGCTTCAGGACGGAATGTTTGCCGGGTTCCCCGTCTTTGCCCGCTTCTTCGATGTGCACACGACCAGCTGGCTCGGGGTGGAATGGAACGCCCCGGTCCGGATTGGCAGGACCACCGTACTGCCCGGCGATGTGGTCGTGGCTGATGACGGCGGTGCGCTGTTTTTTCCCGAGAGGCTCGTGGCGCAAGTGCTCGAAGCGGCGAGTGCGCGCGACGCCCTCGAGGAGTACGAGCGCGAGCTGCTCCGTTCGCGGATGTATCGGTTTCGAGACATTTATCCGCTGTCGGAGGAGCTTCGTGAGGAGTACGAAAGACAGCGTCGCTAGGCGTCGTCGTCAGGAGAGCGAACAACCAGGCCACCCCGAGGGCCGACTAAAACCGATCGTTGTCCATCTGGTTGCTCCTCGGCCGACCAACCCGCCGTCCGGCTTCGGTTTCGGTCTGACTTGGGACACTGGACTCGTATAATCATCCCAGTTTCTGACAGCGACCTCCCGGAACGAGCTGACGTGTACTCCCGCGCAGATGGGGTGGAGGACAAGATGCGAAGCAAGCTGGTACTCGTGCTGCTGGTCGGAGTCGTGGGTCTTGGTGTGTCGGCCGTTGGTGGGCAGGAGGGAAGCAACGGCGTCGACGGCTATGCGCCTAAGCGGATCAACAAGGCGATAGAACTCCTTGAGGCCGACCAGCCGATCTACTACACACAGGTCAATGGTGGCGGCTATCAGGAAGGGCAGGCGCTGGCTCAGACCTGGGCCGACTACATCACCTACAACCTCGAGCACAGTCCGTTCGACATGAGTGATCTGCGGGCGTTTATGCAAGGGCTGGTCGATGGTGGGCCGACCAAGAGCGGTCATCGTACCCCGACTGTGATCGCTGTGCTTCCGTTCGGCGGCATCAACGAGACGGTGATGTGGGCTAACTATTGGATGGTCGAGCACCTGCTCGGATCGGGCGTCCATGGGGTGTTGCTGGCCCATGCCAACTCGCCCGAAGTGGCCAGGATCATGGTGCAGGCCGCGCGCTATCCGCACGTGCCGGCGGCAGAAGGCATCGGAGAGGGGCTGCGCGGGAATGGTGGACAGGGATTCGCCGCCCGTATCTGGGGTGTATCGAACACCGAGTATCAGCGGATGGCCGACGTTTGGCCGTTTAATCCGGACGGTGAGATCTTGCTGGGGCTGAAGATCGAGAACCGTCACGCCCTCGAGAACGCCGAGGCCAGCGTGGCGGTGCCCGGGATCGGGTTTGCCGAGTGGGGGCCGGGCGACATGAGCCTGTCCTACAACGTCAGCCGCGGCGGCACGACCCCGCAGGTGCTGCAGGACGCGCGGGACCGGGTCTTTACTGCGACCAAGGCGGCAGGGATTCCGTTCCTCAACAGTATGAATGCCGATACGGTCATTCCGATGATCGACGAAGGGGTGCGGATTGGGTCGAACCCGGGGCCGGAGGTCGCCGATATGGGTCGTCGCCACACCGACCGGCAGATGCCCTGGTAGCTTGCCTTTCACCTGTCACATGTCTCACACCCTGAGGAGCCTGCCGCCTCCCCAGGGGGTGAGCATTTGTTTGGTCTCAATCGTCGCGGTGTCTCCCAGCTGATCGTCCCGCTGAGCGTCTTTGGTGCTCTGGCCGTGGCTCGCGCCGCGCCCATCGGCGTCGAGCTAATGGAGGTGATGGCCGGCGCGAACGGCGACGCCGCGGTCCGTCGGCTTGAAGGGATGTAGGGATAGTGTCGTCTCCGTGACACTGAGGTGCTCTAGGCGTTCCGCTTCCGAAGGTCGGCCTATTCGACGAGTGAGAAGGTGACCGACGCCATCGTGTCATCCCAGAACATCGCGAGCCGTCCCCCGGTCTCAGTCACGTCCAGAAACTGCCAGGAGAGTTGATCGAACGTCCAGGGCGGCGTCTCGACATCCATCGGTATCCTGAGGACGTCCCGGTCGTCGGTATACCCATAGGCGCCATACAACGCCTCCGAAAAGTCCTCGTCGAAGGTTACTTGGGCTGGCCACGACGACACAATGAACTCCCATGGCGACGCGGCCAGGTCGATGAACAGGGTGTAGGTGCCTGCCTCCAGCCGGGTATCGTCGAGCATCAGCGGGACGTCGGTGATGAGCTGTGTGGTGTGGTTAGCACCGGCTCGCCACACCTCGGCCCCGTCATTCAGCGCTTCGCGGTAGTCATCCAGTCCGAAGATATTCCGTCCTCGGGTTAAGGGGCGCCCGTAACGTACTTCGATCCATTTGTCGTTCACGAAGCCCCGGACCGGATCGAAGAGGCTGCCGCCCACCTGGGTGGCCGAGCGGCCGGCCGGACTCATGATCCGGCGCTCCTGGGCGGTCGCGGAGAACTCGGTGAAAGCCGAGATCAGGAGGCAGAGTGGGAGCAGTGCGACTAGACCGAAGGTGATGTGTCGAGAGGTCATCATCGGCACAGTGTAGCGGGTCGTTAGCAAATTCATGGCTACAACCTGGCCGCATCTCGCGCTGTCTCGCTACGTCCCGTGACTGAGCCCGCCATCGACGGGTTCCTCTGGCGCCGACAGGCGACGGTGGCGCCGTTGATTTGCTGTCTCGCTCGATGATGGCGATGCGGCCTCCAGTCCGTCTTGACACTGGCGGTCCCGGCGCCATAATCAGACGGACTCACGTGTCAGGAGGTGCGGCGACGCTGTTTCGGTCCGTTTGACTGGCTCGGCGACGGACGCCACCGGAGGTTACAAGATGACATCGAACGCGAAACGTCAGTGGCAGATGGGACTACTCGTCGCTTTGGCCCTGATCGTGGCGGCGCCGTTGGCTTCAGCGCAGCAGCCGGGCACCGAGAACGGCGAGTGGCGCTATCAGAGCGCGGACGCCGGAGGCACCAGATACTCGCCTGCGGACCAGATCACGGCCGAGAACTTCGGCGATCTGGAAACGGCTTGGATCTTTCGCGGCGACAACTTCAGCCCCCACGAGAACTACACGTTCAAGTCGACGCCTAGTTACATCGACGGCATCCTCTACACGGTGGCCGGCTATCGCCGCACTATCGTGGCGATGGACCCGGCGACGGGTGAGCAACTGTGGAGTTACCGCGAGCCACACACTGTGCGCTGGGAGCAGTCGATGCGTGCCGCCTACGGTAAGGGGGTGGGGCACAGCTATATCGACGGGCGCCTGGTGATCTACGTCATCACGCCGGCCTTCTTCCTGCATGCGATCGACGGCGAGACTGGCGAGCACCTTGAGGGCTTCGGCGGGCAGATCCCGCTCGACGGATTTCCCGAGACCGGCGTGATCGACCTGCTGGCCGACCTAGGGTATCCGTGGGACCCCGATACCGGACTCGACCCCTTGGTCGGTTACATCACCAGTTCGTCGCCCCCCATCGTGGTCAACGACACGGTGGTGATCGGTAACTCGCACGAGCAGGGCTACAGCCAGACCAGGCTCGAGAATGTGCCCGGGCACATCCTGGCCTACGACAAGCGGACCGGTGAGCATCAGTGGAAGTTCAATGTTATCCCGCAGTCGGAGAGCGAGTTCGGGTTCGACACCTGGGAGAACGAGGCCTGGCGGTGGACCGGCGACGTGTCGTCGTGGGCGCCGCTGGCGGCCGATATGGAAAGGGGCATCGTCTATATCCCGACCAACGCCCCAACGATCGACTACTACGGGGGATTTAGGCCGGGGGACAACTTATTCGGCACGAGCATCATCGCGCTCGATGTCGAAACGGGTGAGCGGCTCTGGCACTTCCAGACGGTGCATCACCCGATCTGGAACTATGACCTACCGAACGTGCCGATCCTGTACGACGCGACTGTCAATGGCAGGGAAGTGCCGATGGTGATCCAGACCACCAAGCAGGGGTTGACCTTCGCCTTCGACCGCGTGACAGGTGAGCCGGTCTGGCCGATCGAGGAACGCGAAGTGGAACAGTCGATCGTCCCAGGCGAGCAGCTGTCGCCAACCCAGCCGTTTCCGACCCGTCCGGCCCCACTCGAACTGCTGCTGCTGACCGAGGACGACGTCATCGATTTCACGCCTGAACTGAAGACGGAGGCGCTCGAGATCATGAGCGAGTACCGGATCGGTGGCCCGTACATGCCGCCGCTGCCCGAAGGGCATGCGGAACCGGTGAAGGGGTGGGTTGGCTGCTCGGGTGGTCTCAATATCACCAATCCGGCCTCTTTCGATCCCACCACCGGATATCTATATCAGCCGTCGGGGCCATCTTGCTCTGGGCGTACGGTGCAGCGGGGCCAGAAAGCCGATGGCGACACCCATTCCTGCACCTCGTCCGAGGGTGACTGCTGGACCACCGGTACCACGGTGTCCGAGTGGGTCGCTGGCGGACCGGGTATCGGCTGGGGTGGCCCGCAGGGGTTGCCGATCTTCAAGCCGCCCTACAACCGGATCACGGCGATCGACATGGACACTGGCGAACATGTGTTCTGGGCGCCGGTGGGTGAGGCTTCCGAACGCATGAAGCGCCATCCGGCGCTGCAGGGTGTCGATCTGAGCAACGTTGGAGGCGGACGGCGCGCGGTCTCGATGGTGGCCGGTGACCTCTTGTTGACCACCCGCGGCATGAACGGACCCGCACTACTGGATGCCCGGAACAAGCTGACCGGCGAATTGGTCGGCACCGTCGATCTGCCAGCGCCCGGCCAGTACGGCATGATGACCTACATGCACGAGGGTGAGCAGTACATCGTCGTGCAGGTGGGGCGTGCCGGAATGATGCAGGGCGGGCTGGCGGCGCTCAAGCTGCCGGGTGGCGACGGCC